>ENA-ORCZ01000070-ORCZ01000070.1-marine-metagenome-genome-assembly--contig:-NODE-70-length-143638-cov-4.454504_pt1 | contig 143638 bp, 135 predicted proteins | sample MGYA00237785_ERZ508519 | MGnify/ENA primary metagenome ERZ508519 (study PRJEB26189, sample SAMN06268790) | marine metagenome | isolation source: Bioluminescent Bay, La Paraguera, Puerto Rico | place...
ATCTGGAGCAACCCGGCCAGAACCGTGGCGGCCAGCAGATACTGCAAGCCGTGCTCCTTGACCAGTGTCACCATCAGCACCGCGGTTGCCGCCGTTGCGGCGGAGATCATGCCGGGCCGCCCGCCGGTGATCGCGATGATGACGGCGATGGAAAAGGAGGCGTAGAGGCCGACCTTCGGGTCGACGCCGGCGATGATGGAAAAGGCGATTGCTTCCGGGATGAGGGCAAGCGCCACCACAAGGCCTGACAGCAGATCGGCGCGGATGTTACCGGTCCACTGGTTCTTGTATTTTGAGTATGAAATCATTTGCAGCCCAAAGTTCTGCGAACCGGAGTATCGGCGACACTGCGGGTTTTCAGATACGAATTTTCGGGTTGTCCGGCGGATAGGCGGCCGGAAGAGCCACCCGGGAATCTCACCCGGGTCCTGACGATCCGGATCTCTTAGCTTGTTGCAGCGCAAAAGCCAAGGGCACGGAACATGATTGCACACGAGACCGATTGGACGATGCTGCTGAGATGTACCTCGAATTTTCGACACACCAGTGCCGCTTTCTACCATTGTGAGGCCAGTCTCCATCGATTTGGTAGTTGCGATCACTTTGATATCGCTATGGTCGAGCTGTGCGGTTCGATCGTTTTGGCCCCTGACCCGGTCATGTCAGACCAGGGGCGCCTGACGTGGGGGAGAGGAGGGCCGCTGTCGGGCCACCCGTTTAGGCATTGCCATCACGCCTTCCCTGTCGACAGACTTTTCTGAAGTGATGCTTCCGGGAGGAAATGAGCCTAAAACGCGAGCGCCAGTCCAAGCGCGGCCAGAGTGAGCGCCATAATGCCGAAGGCAATGAACCAGGCACCGAGTTTCGCCTTCTTTTCCAGCCCCTCCAGCGAAAGGTCGCGATCTGAAAGCGGACCGTCTGCGGCCACTTCATTGTTGGCTTGGTCGTCAACGGCAGCATCACTGGGTGCGATCTCGGCCGCATCCGGAGTCACGCTCAAATGGTCAGGTGTGCCCAGGCTCTCGGGCAGCGGCAATTTCGGGAAACGTTTGTTGAACATCCGATCCTCCCGGCTTCTGCAGACGCGGGCTCCGGGCCCAATTCCCGGAACCATTACTGTCCCAATCGCACAGCACACGGAATGTTCCGCAGCGGCGTCAGAGACTTTCCTCTGCCGCGCTGCAGTGAACAGGCTGGGACGTTGGGTCGGCTTGGTCGGTGAAGGTCAGAATGCCGGCAACAAGAACGTGGCCGGGGTAAGGGACCGACGGCTGCCCGGAGCTTGAAATGCCGCCAGACCGGTCCCGCAAACGGCTCAGGAATGATAAGTGCGACTTGACCACGTGGAAGCGGACCTGCCGCTACTTGCGCCAAGTTCGGAAGGGCGAATTGCCCCTTTGAGGTGCTGGCGGGCGCGGGCCAGTCTGCTCTTCACGGTTCCTACTGCGCAGCCACAAATACGGGCCGTCTCCTCATAACTTTCCCCTTCGAACACAGTCAGCGCGAGCACTTCGCGATGTTCGGACGACAATCGCTGAAAAGCCGCGTTCACCTCCTGCATCCGGACCGACCACTCCTGGCTGGGTTCGCTCGACAGGCCTTCCAGCATGGCTGTTGAAAGGCCAACCGTTTCCCTCTTTGCCTTGCGGAATTTGGTGTTGAAAGCATTGCGCATGATCGTAAAGAGCCAGGATTTCAGCCGGGTACCGTCGGCATATTGGTCGATACTGTTGATCGCCCGTATCAGGGTCTCCTGAACCAGGTCGTCGGCATCTTCTTGATTGTTGTGGAAGGTGCGGGCAAACGCCCTGAGGGCCGGTATGAGTTCAACCACTTTTTGCTGTTTCATTCCGGGTCTCCGCGATTTTGCAATTCGCCGCTTGTGAATGCTCGGGTGAAAATCGACACGTCCCATGGTGAACGGTTCGCTCCAACGAACGTTCCAAACTTTTCCGCGACACTTGAAATTGCATCACGGTTCTCTGTTGCGAATCCGAGGAAACATTTTCGCAAGTCATTGGTTGGAGGACGACAAACAGCATTTCCTTAAGGGAAACCAGCCGGAAACGGTCGGTGCTTTTTCGTTGCTGTTAGGAACTCTGTTCGCTGCAAACGAACGAAGCTGCCGGCGCGCGCCGATCAAGTGGCGCAGTCAGTATCTGGCTGCCTGCCGACGGCACCTGATCGTTTCCCGAGGCAGACAACGGCGCCTTGTCCGGAGGGCCGTTCGACACAACGGGACGGGCAAAATGGTGAACCGTAAAATTGCGATAAGGATATCTGCTTCTGACGAGCATGAAAAATTTGTTCGCGAAGCGCTGGCGGAACTGAGGGACACGAGGCCTCCGCGGAGGATCTTGGAACTGGCGGCGACACTTCAGAAGCTGCTGGACAAGAAACAAGACGGCGACAAGCTGCACTGACGCTCATCGCCTTTGAAGCGTAGGAACCGGGCACTTCCGGACGCGGTCGTGTTGCTCTCCCGAGGGCGGCGGTGCGGCATCGCTGCCCTGTTTGCCGGGATCCGGCAACGATCCGGCGCGGTGTGCGTTAACCGGGAATGGACCCTGGTTTTCCCGGGTCGAGAATGCCGGAGCGTCAAGCTGAAATGACGATGAACCAAATCGACGGGCACCCGTTTCGCCCTCGCACTGCGGCAATGTCCGCCACACCGGAACTCGTAACAAGTGACGGCACCGGGACGACTGGTCCGGGGCCTTCACGGGAGATGTCCGTCGCATCAACGACGGAGGCACAAGGCCGGCCGGGGCCCGTACTGCGGGAAGACCGGAACTGCTGGCGCATCGGCACGAGTGATAGAGCGTCGGTGCTTGTCGATTGCGACAATTATTTCAATGCCCTTGAAAAGACGCTGAGGCAGGCGCGCAGGTCCGTGCTGATCGCGGGATGGGATTTCGACGACGGGATCGTGCTGGATCGCAGCAGCAGCAAGGGCAACGGTCCGGCCCTCGGTAAACTGCTGCGGGAACTGGTGGAAGCCGAGCCAGAGCTGCATGTCCGAATTCTGGTATGGAGCACAGCAATCCTGCACAGCTTGCGCAGCTTCTCTTCATTGCTGCTCCACAGGGGCTGGCACGACCACCCTCGCATCAGGCTGAAGCTCGACACGCGACATGCGTTCTACGCGGCTCTGCACCAGAAGATTGTCACCGTCGATGATCAGGTGGGGTTCGTCGGCGGCGTCGATCTCACTTCCGGACGCTGGGACACGCGGTTCCATCCGATCAAGGACCGGCGGCGGCGCCTTACGGACGGCAATGACCACGGCCCGGTGCGCGATGTGCAGATGATGGTGGACGGCCCGGTCGCGGCCTCCCTTGCCGAACTCCTGCGAACACGCTGGGAAATGGCGAGCGGGGAAAGACTCCAGCCAGTGGCCGCGACCGCGGATGCATGGCCGAGCGACCTCGATCCCCATTTCCGCAATCAGCAGATCGGCATCGCGCGCACCTTGCCGAGGCTTGAAAACCGTCCGCCCGCCCGCGAAATCAGGTTCCTGGTCGAGGACATGCTCCAATCGGCCCGGGGTCTTGTCTATATCGAGGATCAGTATTTCTCGAACCAGCACCTCGGCCGCATCCTCGAAGCCTCTCTGAAGCAGCGCGAAGGACCCGAAATCATTGTGATCAGCAGCAAGACGCTGCCGGGCCTCGTCGAACAGGTGATCATGGGCGGCAATCGCAAGCGGTTGATCAGGCGGCTGAAGAAAGCCGACATCCACAACCGCTTCAGGATCTACTACCCCGTCGCGCGGACGAACAAGGACACAAAAGAGGCCGAGATCTTCGTGCATTCCAAGCTGATTTGCGTGGACAACCGGATATTGCGGATCGGTTCGTCCAACCTGAACAACCGGTCTCTCGGCGTCGACAGCGAATGCGACCTCGTGATCGAAGCCGACGATGATCCGGCGGAAAAGATGATCACCAGGCAATGCCATGGTCTCATGGCCGATCTTGCAGGCACCACGCGCTCGTCCTTCTGCCGCGTTCTGCGCTGCATGGGATCCTACGTGCCTGCACTGGATTACCTGGCAGGGCGAAAGCACCGGCTGCAGGCCTTCCGGGTCGATTGTGACGGGCCGACGGAAACATTGCCGCTGACGTCCTTTCTGGATCCTGCACGCCCCATCAGCCTGTCCCGGATTTTCCGTTCCGGCACCGACGGCGATTGAATGGCTTTCCAGCCGACTATTCCCGCAAATGCAGGTGGAGCGGCACACGGTTCGTGGCTGTGAAAAAGGTTTAGCGCTCACCGATGCGTTTCGCCGCCTTTCGTAGTGTCTCCGCAGTGTCCTTTTCGAATTGCATCGCGTTCAGAAAGTCTTCGACGCTGTAGAGCGGCAGCGTCTTGCGAATGGCAGTCAGATGCTGCCGCGCCTCCTCCAGACGGCCTGCAAGTGCAAGGCTGTAGGTGGCAATCGCGAAGATGTGGGCATGGGCATTCGGACGGCCTGCAGCCTTGACACCCCAGTCGGCGGCCTCGTCATAGCGGCCGAGCCGCAGGAGTGCCATTGCACGGCTTCCCAGCATTGCAAACAGCAGCGGGTCGAACGGGCTGAGACGTTGTGACAGGTCCGCGCATTCGATGGCCGACCGGGCGTCGCCGGCTTGCGAGCGGACAAAAGCCAGGGCGTAATGTCCAAGCGCGAAATTGGGACTGAGTTCAAGCGCCGTCTCCAGTTCAGCGGCCGACTGATCCTGGTGCCCACGCAGCCAGAGAGCGCGGCCCATGGCCCAATGCGCCGCCGGATCGCGATCATCCGCCATCAGACCCTTACCGGCGGCTTCAAAGGCCAGATCTGCTTCGTCGTTCCGCTTTCCCCATGCCTGAAAGGCGTTCTGCCAGTGCGTGAAGGATAAGCCTGAATATGCACGCGAAAACGTGGGATCGAGACGCAGCGCCAGGGAGAAGAAATGCCGGGCGCGCTCGTTGTCGCTTCTGTTGAAACGGTACATGTGCCACAGACCCCGATGGTGCGCTTCCCAGGCATCAAGCGAATTTGGCGGCTTCAGGATGGCCCGGTTCCGCTCAACGGTTTCGATCTCGCTAGCAATCGAGGCGACAATCCTGTTGCCGATTTCATCAAGGACAAGAAAAGCGTCGTCGAGGGGTTGATCGAAAGTGTCCGCCCAGACGATCCGCGCGGTCCTCGTTTCTATGAGTTCGACTGAAATGGTCAGCCGGGTCCCACGACTTCGCCAGGAACCGCCAACCACATAGTCGACATCCAGCATCCGTCCGGCCTCTTCCGGTCCGATATTGCGCTCGTACAGCGTCTGCGCGGTGCCCTGTGCGATCACGAACAGGCTCCGCAGTTTGGCCAGTCTGGTGGTCACATCGTAAGCCAGCCCGTCGGCAGCTCCCCTGGCGCCGCTCAGGTTCGTCCGATCGCCAAACGGCATGACGGCCACCGAAGCACGGCGACAAGCGCCGGTTGCAATCTGCTGGTCACCCTCAGACTGATCCTGAGCGAATTTCTCGGCGACACGGGCCGATTTCCCGGAAGCTTGCGACTTTATGACGGACCAGGACGCGCGTAATGGCGCTGCTTCAAGTCCCTCCGCCTCGAAGAGCCGGACGGTCGCAGTCAGGTGTTCCTGTGCTTCGCGAAGCTGTCCTTTGCGGGCGAGTGCCGCCAGCAGAAGTTCGTGGACGCGTCGGTCGAATGGGGCAAGTTTGAGCCATCTTTCCAGGTAATCCGGCGCTTCTTCGTCGGTAAGGGTTTCTACGAGATGCTCAAGCAGTGCTGCCTGGCATCCGCGGAATCTCCGCCTCTGAGCGACCAGCCAGCCGTCGAAGAAGGGGCTGTGGTCGATCTCGAGTCCGTCGAGAAAATCTCCGGCGAACAGGTCCGCGAGCGCCCGCAACCGGTCCGGATCGATCGTCTCAAAGCCTGCCCGGGTCGCCTTTTCAATGGCAACGGCATCTACGAAGCAATCCGACAGGTCAAGCCGGACCACGTCTCCTTGAGTGGCGACGCGCTGCCTGTCGGGCCCATCGATGAAGCCCCGGATCTTGCTGAGACACCAGCGGAGTTCGCCGCGCGGATCGTTGGGAAGGTCCCACAGCAGGGCGCAGAGCTGGCTGCGCGTTGGAGGGTGTGGTGAGAGGGCAAGATACGCAAACAATGCCCGAACCTTGCGAGACGACGGTAAGGGCAAATCTGCACCGTCGCGGCTGACGGTCATGCGCCCGAGAAGGCGTATCTGCAGCGACAACGCACCATCGATGCGCTGCGGCGGTCCGTCAGAATCCACGTCGATTCCCATGGAAGCTTCCACGCCGGTTACCACGAGCGGCCGCTACGGTGACTTCGGGTCGCGGCCTTGTGGCAGCGAACCGGCAGTCGCTGCCCAGGCTGACGACAGTCTACCACCAGATGCCCGATGGAGTCTCTCGATGCGAAAGAACCTTGTCTTCACCCCGCGCGTACTGGCGGCCGTGTCGGCGGCAGCAAGCTCGACCCGGCCCGGGGATGGACCGAAGTCAGGCCGTGAAGCAGCCACTGGCGCAGGGGCGTGAGGATGGTTCAGCGCCTCGAAGCGAGAAACCGTGCGCCAGGCCCCGAGCAGTAACCGGAGCTCTGCTCAGCGTTTCGTAAAGCTCCGGCAACGCTTCTTGCCGCGCGTATTTCAGGCGGCAGGCGTTCCCGTCGTCCAACTCGAAAATTGCAGACTTTTCAGCACCTAAACCAAGGAGACGTTCCATGACCAGTGCGATGCCCATTACTACCCTTGCAACGGACTTTGATGCCCTCAAGACGCGCCAGCAAGCCGCTTGGGCGTCCGGGGATTATGCCGTCGTCGGCACAACCCTGCAGATCGTAGGCGAGACCTTGTGTGAAGCCCTCGATCTCCGCTCGGGACAGAGGGTCCTCGACGTTGCCGCGGGCAATGGCAATGTATCTCTTGCCGCCGCCCGGCGCTGGTGTGACGTCGTATCGACCGACTACGTCTCGGAACTCCTGAACCGCGCTCGTGAGCGGGCGGAGGCTGATCGGCTCATGATCAAGTTCCAGGAAGCCGACGCCGAAGCGCTGCCGTTTCCCGATGAAAGCTTCGACGTTGTGGTTTCGACATTCGGGGTGATGTTCACTCCTGATCAGGAGCGCGCCGCGTCAGAACTTTTGCGTGTCTGTCGGCGGGGAGGCAAGATCGGGCTCGCCAACTGGACGCCGGAGAGCTTCGTCGGCCAGATGTTCAAGATCATCGGCAAGTACATGCCACCGCCCGTAGGGGTGAAGTCGCCTGCGCTCTGGGGTTCGCTCTCCCGTTTGGAGGAGCTCTTCGGGCCGGGCGCGTCCTCGGTCAAGGCGGTGGAGCGGGAATTCGTCTTCCGCTATCGCTCTCCGGAGCACTGGCTCGACGTTTTCAGATCCTTTTACGGCCCCATTCACAAGGCATTCGCTGCGCTGAGCGCCGAAGATCAATCCCGGCTTCAGGGCGACCTCCTGGCTTTGACGGATCGGTTCAATCGCTCCTGCGACGGCTCCGTGGTCGTGCCGAGCGCTTATCTGGAAGTCATCGTCAATCGGTAAATCACCGCTGACCTGCTGATGGAGAATGATCATCATGCCTCCGCAGCCAATGCGTCTTGTTGCGGTCGCGCAGTAAAACCTTGCTTCGCGGCCGCGCCACATGCTGCAAAGCGAATTGCTTGCGGCAAAGGTGATCTGGGAACAACCCGGTATCAGGATCCTGAGGGGCTATACGTTCCGGGACCTACTTTCGCTCAACAATAAGCCGCCGAAGATGGATGGGCTGTTCCAGCATGGGCAGATGTCCCAGATCGGTCAGGAGCGCAACGCAATTGGGCATGCCCCGCAGGATAGCCAGTTGCTGGCCCGTATCGACGACCGGATCCCGTTGTCCGAGGACCAGTGTGCAGGGTGTCTGAATATCCGGGAGGATCGCTTCCAGTGAAACGCTTTTCAGCCAGAGAATAACCTGACGCAGCGACTGGGGTGCACAGTGGCGAAGATCGGCATGGAGTTGGCGAAGGGCTTCTTCAACGACGGCATCGGCATTGGTGCCGTTGGCGGACATCACGGATGAGATCCCGCTTTCGAAGGATGTATCCGAACTCAGCCAGAGCCTGCAACAGCTCTCAAAGATCGGCTTGCCGATGACCGGCATCGTGACGGCGCGTCCGGCCAAGCCGGTCTCCACCGCCTTGCGGCCATCCGCAAAGCTCCCCATCAGGGTCAGGTGTTCCACAAGGTCGGGATATCGCCTGGCAAACAGCAGCGCTGCAAGAGAGCCCGTCGAATGGGCAACGATATGCACGGGCCCCTCGGCCAACCGGAGAATCCAGTCCCGGTAATGTTCAAGAAATGCCTCTTCCCGCAGCAGCTCTTCTGTCGCCTCCGGCGCAACGCTCCAGGGATGATGACCGGGGAGGGGAAAGGCTGCGGCGCTGAACGCCTGCAGTCCTGCGCAGACGGGTTTCCAGATCGCCGGGGAGGCCAGCGCGCCGTGAATGAAAACGTATTTTGCCTTGTGAGACTGCGTGGACAGGATCGGAGCGGGCAAAGTGCCTAAATTGTCCGGCTGCAGGGCGCGGATCGTCTGCCGCGCGGATGCGACGTGACCTTGCCAAAAGGGATTGCCGCCGCTGCCTGCGATGTCAAACATGGTGCGGTTGACACTGAAAGCAATAGTTGCGGTTTCGTTTTGCTATCGCGTTATCCATGCTGTTCAAACAGGACCTGGCTCGATTGGTTCCCTGTCTTTTTTGGTTTGTCCCGCCTTCTCTTGCCGTCCGGTCCCGCAACAGGCCGATGAGCAGGGAACTCTTGTGCAGACGGTGAGTTGGTGAAGGTGCGGCACTGGAGAGGGAACGATGACGGCAGCCGGCCGGCGAAATCCACCGAAACTTGAAGAAAGCCGCCGATATCGCGATGCCCAGGCGGCCGCCGCCGGATTGTCCGGCTGAAATCCATCCTGTGCCTGCTGACCGCCAACGGATCGGTATGTTTCCGAGGAAACGTCGGAAACCCGACTTTTGCGCTGGCCGGTTCAGCGCTGCGGCATCTCCGGGTCATCACTTGCCGCGGATGCGTACCACAGCGCGACATCCTTGATCTGATCTTCGGATAGGTCGTGTGCGGCAGTTTCCATGAGGCCGTAATAGCGACCTCCGCCCCGAGCGGTTTGCTCGGAAAACAGTCTCAGCTGACTTTCCAGAAAGCTGCGGTACTGGCCGGCCAGTCGCGGAAAGGCTTGGTTGGCATTTCCGTGGCACCCGGAGCAGGCGGCGATATCCTGCGAAGGGATGCCTTTTTCGGCGATCTGGCGTCCATGCCGGAGCTCGGTCGAAGCTTCCGGCACGGGTCGGGGCGCCGGTGGTTCCATTTCGGCCGCGGAGGCGTAATGCGCAGCCAGACGCTTCAGATCGGCCTTGTCGAGCCCGGAAACCGCCGCCTGCATGATGCCGCTGGATCTCTCGCCGGACGCATATGCTTCCAGGGCGGAAAGCAGATAGGTCTCCGTCTGGATGTCGAGGCGCGGAAAGGCACCGTTCGGCTCACCCTTGCCGTCTATTCCGTGGCATCGGCTGCAATCCGAGATGCGCCGGTCGGACCTGGTGCTTTTTTGAAGGGTTCCCCGCCGGCCTGCGGCGGTTCCATCGCCAAATGCGAGCCGCGTGTAGCGGGCTTCGTCGAGGGTAGGCAGGAGCATTAGAAACGCGGCCATGGACCAGACCTCATCGTCCCGGTTCTGCACCGGCCATGCCGGCATGCCTGTGAACTTCACCCCGTGTTTGACGATCCAGAAGAGTTCGTGCGGCTCCCATTCGTCGACCTTTTTGGAAAGGTCCGGCGGAGGCGGGGTCATGTTGACAGTCACGACATCGCGCGGCGATTTCGGGCTGCCATGACAGGGCGCACAGCCCGTCTCGAAGTGCCCGGCTCCTCTGCGGATCATGGATTCTGAGGAAAAGTCATCGGGTGGTTCCATGGCCGCGTGGAACGCAACGGAGCGGCGCATGGCTGTATGAAGGACCCAGTCCGTGACCGCCCAATGCCCCGAACTGGCGGCGATATTGACAATTCCGCTCCAGTAGACGGCCGCGGCGATCACCCCGGCGGCACCGATCGCAAGAAGAATCTGTCGGCCTGAGAACGTCATCGATGCTCTCCCGAAATGTCGCCCTGGCCGCGCAGGACGGTCGAAAGCAGCAGCAGTCCCGCGGCGAGGTAGACCGTTCCGCCGATACCCAGCATCATCAGCCCGCCGATCTGCTGATCCTGCATCGTGGTCAGGCCGAAGGGGGGCGGATCCTGCGGAAGCTTTCTGCAGATGGGCGTTTGCGCAAGGCTGATCAGAACGCCCAGAAGTGACATGTGCATCGACGTGAAAAGGAGAATGCCGGCCCCGAAAAGGCGTCCCTGACCGCTGCGCGGGTAAAGCGCCGAGCTCCAGAGCAGCAAGGCAACCAGAAGGAAGCTGGCCTGTTCGGCAGCAAGAAAGAGGGGCCTTGTGCGGGCCGCTTCATGTGCGAGCGGCGTGTGCCACCCCCAGATCACGATCAGGTCGAACAGGGCGGTCGCCGCAAGGAGCGGGGACATGGAAACGCGCTGAAGCACTGTCCCGGTCCTGGGTCGCATCCCCAGAACCAGCAGGGGAGCTGCGACGGCGACAACGCTCATATGCATCGTCATGTGCGCCAGGAAGCTGCGCGGCACGTTTTCCGGCAGCGGCCCGGCCCAGGTCAGGGCAAGGAGCGCAGCTCCGGCGGACAATGCATAGGCGCGCTTCATCTGCATGTCTCCAAGATGACGGCCGGTATCGTCCCAAAGACGATGGCGGCAATGGAGAGGGCGCAAAGCATCAGCGCAACATGCGACAGAAAGCGGTGCCTTTCCTGGGGAATGTTTCCCGAAAAACTGTAGTTCTGCGTGGCGACCGAGCGGCCCCGCACCTTCCAAAGGGAACGGATCAGAAGGGCTACGAGGGCAAGGGCGACGGCCGTGGCAAACCCGACGATCCATTGGACGGGCAGCAGCGTGACGGACCGGCCGGCCTTTTCGCAGTAAACCGCGCCCACGACATAGCAGACCAGGAAATGAACCGCCCAGATGGAAGGCGCAGCAATAACGCGCCACAGGTCGGTTCCCGTCTCGTGTCCCGTTTCGGGTTGCTGGTGGTCTTCCGTCCTCATGATACCAGTGGAAATCCTCCGATGATCAAGGTGGTGACGAGGATCGTGAACCCGTGGAAATGCCAGTAAAGGGTGACATTGCAGATATCGGCGTCGTATTTGGGCGTCAGCTTGCCGGCGAGGCTGCCTGCAAGGCAATAAAGCTGCATGACGATGCCTGCCGCCGTATGGGCACCGGCCCAGAGCACGAGCGCCCAGACGATCGCCGGATAGGAATGCAGCGTCGGGTCCATGTTGTGGCTGTAGGGACCGGCGGCGAGGGCGGCAATTCCGGCCACCGCCAGCAGTGGGCCTGCCACCAGCGCAAGGCGTGCAGCCAAGCGTCTGCCGGCCCGGTTCCATGACCGCGCACCGATGGTGAGTGCCCAGGATGCGCCGAGCAACAGAAAGGCTGTGAGCGGCCAGATCCACCCCGGGCCGGGGATTTCCGCCGGCGGAAAATCGGGATGGATCGTCCAGAAGAAGAAATAGCCGAACACCAGTCCCAGGAAGGCCGTCAGGTCGCCCGTCATGGTGATGAACATCGCCCACCAGCCCGTGGAACTGCTGCCGGACACATAGAGCGGTACGGTGACCCCGAGGCCGATGTCCTTCTCGTCCTTTTCCGGATGACGCGCGGTGCCGGTCCAGAGCCAGTAAAGCACCGCCGCCAGCGATGCGGCACCCGAAAGAATTGTGAGCTGCCACCAGTGAAAGGTTGCGAAGATGAAGACACCGGCGAGCGTCGCGGCCGCAACATGGGTGATCCATGTCGGGCCGGCTACACGCAGGCACTGGACCGGTTTGGCATCCAGCACGGTGGTGGTGATCGTCTCCCGCTTTCCTTCCACCGCATCGGGAAGATAGAAGCGGCCCTCGTCGTATTTGCGGATGTAATCCGGATCGTCCCAGAGAGGATAGCGGCTTTCGATCTTGGGAACGCACCGTGCGCCCCAGGGTTCCGGAGGCATGTTGAGGACCCATTCGACGGTTCCCCCGTTCCAGGGGTTGCGCTTTGCGCGGTCCCGCTCACCTTTCGGCCGCAGGACGTCGTAGACGAACACCAGAAAACCGGCGGCGAATATGAACGCGCCGACGCTCGACGTCATGTTCAGCTCATTCCAGCCGAGGTCGGCAGCATAGGTGAAGACCCGGCGCGGCATGCCGAGCAGACCGGTCAGGTGCATCGGCAGGAAGGCGATGTTGAAGCCCGCGAACATCAGCCAGAAAGACCAGATGCCCAGGCGATGGGAGAGCATGTAGCCGGTCGCGATCGGGAAATAGTAGTAAAGGCCAGCAACCAGCGGAAACAGCATGCCCCCGAACAGCGTGTAATGCAGATGTGCGACCACGAAATAGCTGTCATGGGCCTGAAAATCGAAAGGCGCGACGGCCACCATCACACCCGTCAGGCCGCCGGCGACGAAGATCGCAAGGGCTCCGAGGGCGTAGAGCATGGGGACAGACCTGACCACCTTGCCGAGCATGATGGTCGCGATGAAAACGAAGATCTGGATCCCCGTCGGTATGGCGACGGCCTCCGAGGCGGCGGAAAAGAAGCCGAGCGATATGGAGGGAAGGCCTGTGGTGAACATGTGATGCACCCACAGCCCGAAGCTGATGAAGCCCGTTCCGATCGCCGACAGCACAATCCAGGAATAGCCCGCGATCGGTCGCTGCGCGAATGTGGGAACGAGCATCGCCAGCATCGCGATTGAAGGCAGGAAGACGATGTAGACTTCCGGATGCCCGAAGATCCAGAAGAGATGCTGCCACAACAGCGGATCGCCGCCGCGGGAAACGTCGAAAAACGGCCAGTCGAAGGCCCGTTCCAGTTCGAACAGCAGATCGCCGGCGATAAGCGGCGGGAACGCGAACAGGATCATGGCGCCGACAATCAGCACGTACCAGCCGTATAGCGGCGTGAGATTGAGATGCATTCCGGGCGGACGGCACTTGAGCACGCCGACGATCAGCTCGACCGCCGCGGCAATCGATGCCACCTCGATAAAGCTTAGGCCCAGGAGCCAGATATCCGCCCCGATGCCGCCGTCCCGCGTGCTGAGCGGGGGATACATGAACCAGCCGCCGCTGGGAGCCGCATCGAAGAAAATAGAGCCGCAGACGAAGACGCCGCCGATCAGGAAACACCAGTAGCCGAAGGCCGACAGGCGGGGAAAGGGCAGGTCGCGCGCGCCGAGCAGCGCCGGCAGCAACAGGATCGCGACGGCCTCGAATATCGGCACCGCAAAAAGAAACATCATCGCCGTGCCGTGCAGCGTGAAGACCTGGTTGTAGGTGTCGGCGGAAAGGAAGTCGTTTTCCGGCACGGCAAGCTGAACGCGTATCAGCAAGCCAAGAACGCCGGCGAAGAGCATGAAGCCGAATGCCGTCATCATGTACCAGATGCCGACTTCCGAATTGTTGACGGCCGACCAGTAGCGCCAGCCCCTGGGCGTTGCCCAGACTTCGGCAAGGCGGCGTTCCTGTTCCGCCTTCAGGTCTTCGTCTATTGGCTGTGGCCCTGGTTCCGTCATGACCATCCTTATCGGAGCGCTTGCAGGAAGCCGGCGAGGTCTGCGAGCTCCTCATTGGAGAGCATGTCGTATGAAGGCATGCCGGCGGCGGGTTTCATGGATTTCGGATCGGCGATCCAGTTGATGAGGTTGCCCTGCGTGTTCTTGGCAATACCGGCGCCTATCGTCCGCCGGGCCCCGACATGCGTCAGATCGGGTCCGACCTCGCCCTTGTCGGCGAAGCCCGCGATCCGGTGGCAGCTGCTGCAACCCGAGGACAGGAACAACTGCGCGCCGCGTTGCTCCCTCGGCACATCGGCCGGGCGGCCTTCCTTCTCCAGCCAGGCTTCAAACTCCTCAGGCGGGTGGACGACGACGGCAAAAGCCATCAGCGCGTGCGAGGTGCCGCAATATTCAGCGCAGACGCCGCGATAGACGCCGGGTTTTTTTGCTTCCAGCAGCAGCCGCGTTTCTCGCCCGGGGATCATGTCCATCTTGCCGCCGATGGCGGGAATCCAGAAGGAATGGATGACGTCCGCGCTTGTCAGCACGAACTCGACCGGCTCGCCCGCCGGCATGTGGATTTCATTGGCCGAGACCGTCCCGGGCCCGGATGCCGGCTGATACTGGACGCGCCACCACCATTGTTCGCCATGCACTCGGATCTTCAGGCGTTCGGGATCCTCGCCCCAGGAGGGCAGCAGTGTAAGGCCCATGGAGAGAAGGACGGCCAGGACGATTGTCGGAACGACCATTCCGGCCCCGATGATGAAGGTGTTGACAGCGCGCTCGCTCGGTTTGCCGAAAAGGTGGAGCGTGGCGGCAATCGCCGTGCCCATGACAAGCAACCAGGTCACGACTGCACCGACAGCGAGGATCCAGAACAGGTGCGTTACTTCCTCGCTTTGAACGCCGGCATTCTCGAAAGTCGATTGCGGCAGGGAGCAGCCGGCTGCCCCGGCCGGCAGCAGGAGGCAGACGAGCCTGAAAGAGGCTGCGAAACAGGACCTGTGTTTTCCGTTCCCCAAATCGGCCGCCAGCATCAATAGAAAAGAATACCCACGTTGGTTGAACCGGTCAGGGGCATAATGGTTCCCCGAGAAATGCAGGCGTGCGCGGAAACGCGCCGCTAGCGACATCCGGTCCCTGTGCGTCAGCAGTAAAACTGTCCCGGAACGGGCATCAGGCGACCATGTTCCGGACGTTCAGCCGACGCAGGCTTTCAGCTGCTGTCGAGCCCGAAAGAGACGGCAACCGCGCCTGCTGGCCGGCGCTCCGTGGAACCCGATAACGCGTTACCGGGCGTTCCGTTTTGCGCGAGTGGTCCCGTGCCGATTGAAATTGCTCGTTCCTCCGAGGATAATGTTCTTGATCCGCACACCGGATGGAAACGTATTTCTTACGAGATTTATCGGACGCTGGCGTTTACTCGAAAATGAAGAGCCAAGACCGGAACATGACAAAGAGTACCCACGATAAACCGGATGGTGAAAACCAGGAGGAGCTGCTGACCGAGCTTCTCGAAGAGCTGAAGGCGGTTCCGGTCCCGAAAAACATCGAAGTTCTTGCTGAACGACTTCAGGGCCTTATTGAGGAAAAAGCCAAGAGATCAAAATCTTAGCAGGCTTCCTTCTTCGCTGATATCCCTCTGAGACTCTGGCCGTACCGTCCTGCAAAGCCCACAAGAAAGGTGCCCCATCGTTGTCTTGATGACCACGATGTCAGCCCGGGCGGCATTCTGGGCAGTCTCCCGCGGGGCGGCATGCGTTCGCCGTAGACCACGGCGTCACACCCGGAGCACCCGTCGAGCGCGTGGTGGCCAAGTACGGAATGGAGTCTGATCAACCTCCGATATCAGGTCGCGGTCCCGCGCCAGAAGACGGCGCAGACCGCGATGTTTGCGGCCTTTCCCGTCAGCGAAAGGTGTTCTCGGAGTTTTGGGGGAGATATCCCCGTCGATGGATCACACTGAAATCTGAGCTAGCACTCCACCTGTCCTGGTTGCAGGCATGGAACCAGAGTGCGGATGAAGCGTTCTCTCCCGAGACCCGTCGAACGCTCCAGGCCTCGGAAAGGATCAGAACGCTTGAAGGCAAATCCCTCAAATGCTGCCAGTTCAATTGGCAGCCCGGCGGAACGACTGATCCGATTAGCGAAGAAACTGCAGCGACGGGTAGATGCCAGGAGCAGTGCAGTTCGTAGCGGATCAGAACGGCAAATGGAAAGGGAGGGAAGGTACAATGCCGCAAATACGCGGACGCAGGGTCTTGATCGTAGAAGACGATCACCTTTTGGCTAGGGATCTGTCGGATTATTTCAGCAGCCTGGGTGCCATCGTTCTTGGACCTGCCGGCAACGTCGAGGCAGCGCGCGATGCGGCGAAATATGCCGACGCGGCGGTGCTTGACATCGATCTCAACGGCCAGGCCGTGTTTCCGGTGGCTGACGACCTGCAGCGTGCGGGCATACCCTTCGTATTCTACACGGGCCAGGATAAAATCCCGATTCCTGCCCGCTTCCAGCATGCGGGTTTTCTGCGCAAGCCTGTTTCCCTCAGCAACGTCTGCAAGGCGCTGTTTCCGGAGGGCGAGAGCGTGGAATTCGCCGAATCCAACAACATCTATGAAGTGCTTCCCAAGCTCCGCCTGGCAGCAAGGCTGCTGATGGGGGACGACCAGTCGGCGGATCGGCTGGTCGAGCGAACGCTGGAACATGCTGTCAGCAACCATCTCACCAAAAGACCGGGCGAAAGCACGGAACAATGGCTCCGTCAGCTGCTCGAAGACCGCTTCAACCGCTCGGGGCGCGACTTGATGCTGTAGTCCGGCCGCGAGCCCGGGAACAGTTCCACGCTCGCTCGTTCCCCTCTCTGACACCACAAGATCCCGCGCCGTCCACCCGCAGCCTTGGCCCTGCCTTTCGATAGAGCTGATCGCGCCGCGGCATCGCTGCTCCTTCGGGCAGATCGGCTCAAGGCTTCTGCTGATATCCGGATTGTGCGTCTTGCGGGCTCAGCGCTCGTCTCCCTCCTGGGCAAGCGGCTCCCCTAGCGTTTCCTCGACGTAGAGCGTGCGCACCAGAACAAACGCCACCACAGTCAGCGGGCCGGCAAGGATAACGCCGAGCACTCCGAAAAGGGCGCCCGTGGAAATGGCAGACAGAAGAAAAAGCGCCGGAGGCACCTTTACCATTTCCTGCTGGACGAGCGGGGCGATCAGGTTCGATTCCAGCTGCTGCACAAGAAAATAGAGACCTGCGGTCCAAAGAAGTGTCTGCCAACTATCGCTCAACGCAACAAGGACACCAGGCAGAGCGCCGACAAAGGGGCCGATCAGCGGGACAAATTCTGTCAGAAAGGCAAAAAGCGCGAGAGCAAGCGGGGACGGCAAGCCGATCCACCACGCGCCGATCCCGACGCACAGGCCGATGATCGTCATGGAAACCAGCTGGCCGATCAGCCACCGTTTCAGCGCCGTTCCCGTCTGCTCAAGGGCGTTTGCCACGCGATCGTGCTGTTCGGACGGAAACAGCAACGTCAGACCTCGGCGATAGATCTTCGGGTCGATGGCAAGATAGGCTCCGGCGACCACCACCAGCAGAAATCCGGTGACTGCCGCGACAGTCGTTTGCAGAAGATTGGCAGCGTCGCGCAGGACCCTGCCGAACATTCCGCCGAAGCTGTCGTTGAAGTCTCCCGCCTGATCGGTGATCTCCAGGCCAAATTCGGTTTCAAGTTTCGAGGCGGCTTGCGGGAGCTGTTCCAGAAGGCTGACGGATTGACTGCGCAGGTCGGGCCAGATGATCCAGCCGATCAGCCCGATGACGATCAGGATCAGAACGCTGGAAATTGCAAGGCACCACTTGTGCCCAAGCGGAACGACGCTGCGCACCACGTCCGTCGCGGCAAGCAGCATCGCAGCGATGACAACCGCGCCGAACGCAACAACGAATGTGTGCCGCAGGTGCCAGGCGAGAAACACGAGACCGGCGACGACAGCCACTATCAGCACGCGCCTGAGGAATTTGTCATCGCCGGATGCCGTGTCGCCGCGAGCGTGTTCGCTTTTTGCCAGATGTTGCCGTTTGTTCAAGATCCGTCGCAGGCGCCTCCGGCGGAGCCTGCCCCCTCTGTTTCAATTGTTGCGTCGCGCGCGGACGTAGGAACGGGGTCCGTCACTTGCCTCGACACAAGCCTCGTCGGGCCGCACGGTCTACGGAAATGAAGATCTTGCCCGGCTTGCAATGCCTGCCCGGCACATGTCCGCAACCCGCATTTCCTATAGTTTATCAACCCGGTCGACCCGCCAATGTTCCCTCCATCTGACAGGGAACTTTCCATCTTCACGAACGTTTCAAGGCATGCTTCAGCAACAATTCCAGGACTATTTCACGACCGCGGTCCCCTTCTGGGACATGGGGTTACGTCTTGCGGTCGCGGGAATACTCGGATCGCTCCTTGGGTTCGAACGCGAATGGCGCTCGCGCCCGGCAGGGCTGCGGACGCATATTCTGGTTTCCATTGCCTGTGCGGTCTTCGCGCTCACTGCGCTGGAAATGGTCAAGCAACCGATCTTCGAGGGCGACACCCTGCGGTTCGATCCGATCCGCCTGGTCGAAGCGATCACGGCGGGCGTCGCGTTCCTGGCGGCCGGCTTCATCATTTTCAAGAAAGGGACAGTTCAGGGGATCACCACAGGCGCGGGCATGTGGCTGGCCGCCTCCGTAGGATTGGCAGCGGGGCTCGGCATCTTTTCCCTCGCCCTGCTGGCCTGTTCGGGCGGGCTTGTCGTTCTCGTCGCTCTCAGAAGACTGGAAGTGCGTCTGGACCTGAAGGAGAAAGAGGACGAAGACTGAGCCGTCCGAACCGGTTTCAGTCTTCTTTCGCGAAGGCGTATCTTAAAAGACGACGACCTGCAAAGGCCCGAAATACTGGGTTTTCAGACCCTTCGTCCGGGCTTCCCGCAAGACGAGATTGAGACCGGAAATATCGGTGCGGATCGAATTGCCCTGTCGCGGCAATGAGGCCGCCTGGCGGTTCTCGCGCACCCAGTCCCGCGCCTTCGGGGAGAGGATTGTGATTTTCCAGACGCCGTCTTCGCCGGCCATGGCACGGAAATCAAAACAAGGGTCGGCGTCGCTGTGCAGATCGTGCGCCAGTGGCCCGATAGCGGACAGATCGTTCATTGCTATCTCCGGAAAAAGCAGACAACCGATAGGGCCTCCGGCAAGAGGCCCCTACATTTCTAGATCGTGACATCGCCGTCAGCTCGCGCGGTCCTTGATCGCGGTCGCACCCTGTTTGACGGCGCAGTTGGCGCAGCAATAGATCAGGTCGTTTTCTTCCACCCCATGCCCGACGATCCGCAGACCGCATTCGGCGCAAAGCGGTGCCAGCTTGTGGATGGCACATTCGAAACTGTCGAAGGTGTAGCTGTTTGCGCCCATCCGCACCTGAAAGGTCTTGTCATACTCGTTGCCGCATTGGTCGCATCGCGCCATTGGATCCTCCCTTTCAAGACTTCCCGGTTCAAACCGCCGACGGCGGCGGTCGTTCCCTCTTCAGGCAAAAAAACTTGCCCACGCCGGACCGGCGAACTCCGTCTGCCGGAACAAAGCTTCGTCCCGGTGGTTTTGCTCTTGCAGAAGAAAACATATGCCGGAGGCCAGACCATGCAGTTTCCCCTGGAAGTCGCCTTTCACAACGTCGACAAATCCGATTGGGCGGAAGAGGAGATCCGTGCGCGGGTGGCCTCTTTGGAAAAGCTCTGCCCCAACCTGACCGGATGCCGGATCCGCGTCGAACGGCGTGCTGCGGGCCTGCGGATCCCGCCGGTCGTGCGCATCGAGATGAGCGTTCCAGGTCACAAGGACCTTGTCATCGCCTATGAACCCGATCGCCTTCAGAAGCGCTTTCAGAACCCGGATCTGCATAATGCCATTCACGACGCGTTCGCCGCGGCCGAGCGGCGCCTGAAGGATTTCAAGCGTCAGCGCGAAGGAGGCGAGGTCCTGGATCCCCACGACCTCCAGAACCAGTTTCTCGGTCAGGTCGCGGAGATGCACCCGGAGAAGGAATACGGCTTTCTCGTCAACAATGACGGCGGGCTGCTCTATTTCCATCGCAACAGCTTGCTCGGCGGCCGTTTCGAGGATCTGCAGCGGGGCACCGAAGTCCACTATGTGGAGGAAATGGGAGATACCGGACCGATCGCCTCGAAGGTGAGGATCGCGGCCGGTAACGCGAAGTAGCCTGTGTCCACGGAACCGGCAGAAAATGGAACACTTCCCCGGGTTCATTGTTTTCCAACTGAATCCGCCTTGGAGGCAGGTGTGACACCCGATCAGCCCGCCTGAGCGGCGATTATGTCAGATTCCATTGAAAACGAAATACGGAAGGATGCACGGGCAGGTGCGTACTGAAATTTACCCATGTTGGATTATACAGTAAAACTGGTAACTCGTAAAAGTAATAATCGTATACTAAATTATGACAATGCCAAAAATTGGCAATATTTCGCCGACATGCAAGGAATATTATTTCGTTCCTGAAGAATGGGCGCGGTTTTACCGTTTGTTATTCTCCGGATTCCAAAGTGCAACTAAATTCAGTGGTTGCATATTGGGGCGCTCAGACGAAATGCATTTCATCCGCGAAGGTACCGATTCCAGGCAGTTGCTGGAGTGTCTGGCGTCGTCAATCCACCAGGGCTTCTCGATAGTCGACAGTGATCTTCGCCTCGTTATGGTCAACGAGACGGCGCTGGACCTTCTGCAGATCCCCGAGGACGTTCTGCAAAAGGACCGGAGCCTGGAGAGCATCTTCCGCTTCAACGCGGAGCGCGGCGACTACGGTCCGGGCGACAGGGAGAAGCTGGTGCAAGAACGGTTGGATCTTGCGAGGCTTTTCCTGCCCCACGACTTCATACGCACCCGGCCGGACGGCACGGTTTTGAGGATACAGGGAACACCAATGACCGACGGCGGCTTCATATCAATCTACACGGACGTCACCGCTGAACATCAGCAGGAAAAAGCGCTGAGGGATGCGCATGCCCGGCTTGAGACTTCGCTGGACCAGCGAACGCGTGAACTGATGGAAAACCGCGACATGCTGCTGAATTCGATCAATGCCATCAAGGACGGACTTGCCGTTGCCGATCCACAGGGCAGGGTGGTTCTTGCAAACAACAAGATGCGCGAAATCTACCCGAAGATGGCCGACTTCCTGGCAAAAAATGCTCAGGTCAGCGAGGTCATCCGCTCGGTTTTCCCTGACGAACCGGACAGGGATCTGGACGCGCTCTCCGACAGCAACAGCATGTGGACCGAGCGCTGCTTTCCGGACGGAAACTGGTACAGGATCACCCGCACCCGGACGGACGAGGGCGGCATGCTTTCGGTCTACTCGGACATTACGACCTACAAGGAACAGCATTCCGTCCTTCAAAGCCACACCGACGAACTCGTTCGCCACCTCAGAAAGGAAAAGGAACTGAACGAGATGCAGCGCGAGTTCGTTTCGATGGCATCGCACGAGTTCAGGACGCCGCTCGCCATCATCGACAGCAATGCCCAGAGGATGTTGAAGAAGGCAGAGCGCCTGGAACCGGAGATCCTGGTCGAGCGGCTCGGCAACATCCGGGAATCCGTGGAGAGGATGCAGTATCTCATCAACCGCTTCCTGAATTTCTCACAGTCTCAGTCGGTCGGCATGGAGATCGACCGGGAGCCGGTTGCCCTGCGCGACCTGGTCTTGACGGTCTGCGACCGCCAGAAGGGCATCTCCAGGACCCACGACTTTCATGTCGACGTGGCGCTTCTTCCCGAGACGGTGGACCTCGACAGGAAACTGATCGAGCAGAGCCTGTCGAACCTGATGTCAAACGCAGTCAAATACTCGCCGGAAGACTCCCGGATCACCGTCACCGGATCGCAAATGGGCGACCAGGTGGTGATTTCCGTGCGGGATGAGGGTGTCGGCATCCCGAAGGAGGAAATTCCCAACATCTTCAAACGGTATTTCCGCGCTTCGACTTCCAGCGGAATCGCGGGAACCGGCATCGGCCTCAACATGACAAAGATGATCGTGCAGAAGCACGGCGGCACGGTTCACGTAGAAAGTGAGGTGGGTAAAGGAACGACAATCACGGTTTCCTTGCCGCTGCTTGAAGAAAGGCGGCGCGAGCGACGCGCGAAAGCGGGCTGAACCGGACTGAACATTTGTGTTTTCCCAGCGGATGAACCGGAAATGACAACAAAAGCCAAGATACTGTGTGTTGAAGACGAAGACATGCTCCTGCAGGACCTCAGGGAGGAACTCGAGGACGAGAATTATGAGGTCCTCACGGCAAAGAACGGTCACGCGGCACTGGAGCTTCTGCAGAATGACAAACCCGATCTGATCATCAGCGACATGATGATGCCGAAGATGGACGGGCCTGCGATGCTGACCCATATCCGGCAGAGCCGGCCAAATCTCAATGACGTGCCCATCATTTTCCTGACAGCCAAGGCGACCAGGGACGACATTGTTCAGGGCAAGCGGCTCGGGGTGGACGACTACCTGACGAAGCCGGTCGACTACGACCTGCTGCTGGCAACCGTCGAAGCCAATCTTGGCCAGGTCCTGCGTGTCAGAAAACAGAACCAGCTGAAGCTGCGCCGCCTATACAATACGCTGCAGAAACAGCGGTCCACGAGCGAGGACCTGCGTATTTCCTTCATTGCCCAGAACCCGCAATCCGTACAACCGATCCTCAGGGCCCTGAACGATCTGGGCTGTGCGGTTTCGGTGATTTCGGAAGACCAGCTGGTGAAAAGAAGCTTTTCGCTCGATAACACGGACATTCTCTTCATCGTCTACAGCAAGGTCGTTCATTATTACCTGAAATACGTAACCGACGGCATCGGAAAGGACTGGAAGGGTATTTCCGTTCTGCTTGCACCGCCCAAGCTTTCTGAAGAACAGCGGGAGTGCATCAAGGACGCCGGCATCAATGATACGATCGAATATCCCTATCCGCCGATCGAGGTGTTCAAGCTGCTCATGCGGAAAATGAAGGCGACTGCGGCGTAAAACCGACCTCAACAGATTTGAACCGGTCAGATGGCGTTGTTCCGGTTTGCCGGCAAGGCGCGTCGCGCAGGACGGCCTGGCTGGCCGTTCAAGCGGCGCAACGCAGTCCGGCGATCCGGTACAGGCCAAACACGGTCAGGCCGGTTCCTGTTTGTTGCGGTTGGTACAAGGATTGGTGAGACGAGGAGCCGGATCACTCGCGGTCGCTAGGCCGGTACCTGGGTTGGAGGAGGGATCCGAACCCCGAATTTCCGTAACCTATTGATTCTACGTCAATTAAAATCAATATTTATCACAGTCTCACATGTGCGTGGTTACAATGTTTTTGGTGCGGTGACAACCGGAGTGGATTGAAAATAGGCGCGAAAAAGTTTTCCAAGCCAGGTTCAAATCCTGCTCCCGCTTCGCACCGGGCGTCACAATTTTTTTGAGGCAACGTCCTTCAGCATGGCGTTGTCGAGCATGGCTTCCGCCAGCAGCTTCTTGAGCTTCGCGTTCTCGTCTTCAAGCGCCTTCAGCTTGCGGGCATCCGATACATCCAGGCCGCCAAACTTGGCCTTGTACTTGTATAAGGTCGCTTCCGAGTTGCCGTGCTTGCGGCAAACATCCGCCGTCTTCATCCCAGCTTCCTGCTCCCGCAACATGGCGATTATCTGTTCTTCAGTGAACCGTGAACGCTTCATTCCATCCGTCTTCTGAGTGCGACGGACTCTACACCAAACTGGAGGAGTTCTGGGGTCTCAGGTCACGTTTTCTCAACAGGGTGCCCGACATTCGCATCGGGCGTCTTTTTCGTGATTTAACCTGTCGAAGACAGCCGCAGTTCCGCTTTCAATTCGTGTGTGTTTTCGCCGAGTTCGGGTGCGCCTTTGTTCGTCATCAGCGTCTTGCCGTCCAGCCTTAGCGGCGCGCGGGTCGCGATAAGTTCGCGCCCCTGCGAGGTGACGACCGTGTGTGTGGGGGAAAGAGCCTCAAATCCGGCCGATGCAGTGAATTCATTCCAATCCATCACCTTTGCGCACCAAACACCTGCTGACTCCAGAGCGTTGAGTACCTCCTCCAACTGACGGTTAGCGAGGTTGGCAGCAATCAGACTCTTGATTTCATCACGGCACGCGAACGCTTTGTCCTGCAAAAAGCCGCCTAGGGCCGGAATTGCGAGAAGTTCCTCTAGTTGCTTCAAAGGGGTCATGGCGATGGCCAGATATCCACCCCGCAATTTGTAAACTCCATAGGGTGCGGCACCATAGACGTTGGCATTACCGATGGTGCTTCGCCTGGGGAGCGTCCGGTCGCCGTTGAGATAGGCACCGAGGTGCTCGATCTGCAGGTCCACCGCCGAGCTCATGAGGTCCACTTCCACAAGACCGCCCTGTCCCGTGCGCGCCTTGCGGAGCAGAACGGCGAGGATACCCTGAACGAGATTTCCGGCTGTCGCGATATCGATCAGTGGAAACCCGATCGGGACAGGCCCGTCCGGCTCGTCGCCGGAGAGCCATGCCATGCCCGACATGCACTGAGCGAGAAGATCCTGCCCAGGCTTTTGACGCCAGGGGCCTTTGTTCCCGTAGCCCGATACAGCCCCGTAGATCAGCCCGGGGTTAATCTGTTTCAAAGATGGAAAATCCAGGCCGAGCTTTTCCATGATGCCGGGCCGGAAATTGTGAATGACTACGTCCGCCGTACGGACTAGGGCTTTCACGTCCTGCAGATCGGTGTCCGATTTCAGGTCTGCTGCGAAGCTCCGCTTGTTGCGGTTGAAAGTATGAAACAGAAGGCTGTTCTCACCGATCCGCTGGTCATTAATGACGAGGGAGCGACAAGCGTCACCGACTTCGGGGCGCTCGATCTTGATGACATCAGCCCCCAAATCAGCAAGACGCATGGCCGCGACGGGGCCAGCAAGAAACTGTGCGAAGTCGAGGACGCGAATGCCCTTGAGGGGCAGGTGATCGTCATTGTTGCAGTTGAGGTCGAGCGTTTCCTGCATTGCTTTCTTTTTCTCCAGGTAGCGTCCTGTATAACGGTACCAGGTTCGACTAGGGGAGGGGTGTGGATCTCGGCCCGTTGGAAACGTATCCGAGAGACCGAGACAGAAGCGCGGCATTCTCGCGAATGATCTGGAGCGTTTCCTCTGGCGTGGTTTTCGGGTCGAGTTGCTTGATGTATCCGCTGGTGATCGCGCCAACTATGCCGCGGCTGTCGAAGATTGGAGAGGAGAGATTGCGGACGCCCGCAACCAACTCGCTTTCGAAGTCGTCATAGCCGCGCTCGCTGATTTCGTTCAGACGCCGACGTGCCTCTGTACGCAAATCGCTGGAGAGTCGGTTCAAAAAACGCTTTTGTGCGTCCTGATCGGAATGCGCGAGGATAACCATACCTGTGCTTGTCTTGTGAGCGGCAAAAACCGATCCTGTCCGGACCGAATACCCCGCCGGGCGAGGGCTTGCGACCGATGCCAGGATCAAGACGTTCGCTCTGTTAAGAACACCTAGGTGGCAAGATTGTTCGCTCAGGGCTGCGATGCGTTCCAATACGGGAACGGCCTCCCGCAGTAATCTTTCCATCGGTGGATGCCGGTGAGAAAGTTCATAAAGGCCGAGTGTCAGCGAATAGCGAAGTGTTGATGGGTTCTGTTCCAGGTAGCCGCGTTCAGCAAGATAAAGGACAATCCGATAAAGCTCACCCATTGTCCTGCCGAGCGCCTCGACAATTTCATTCATGGTCAATCCGTCGGCATGCGCCGACAGGAGTTCAAGAACGTCAAACGCCTTCTCCACCGAGGGAACGCTTGACTTGTTTTTGGAAGTCTTGGACTCTTTTGACTGGGTTTCGCTCATGGCAGATCCTGATCGTCTGAGGTTTTTTCTTTCCTTAAACGATCCCGTTCCGCTTTGGCAAAGCAAAGCGACATCAGCTCATTGTCGTATTTCAACCCTTGTGCAACCGTTTGGTCCATTGCATTTCGCACGGCGGACTTGACGGCTTGTGTCGCAACGCTCGAGTGCTCTGCAATGCGCCGGGCCAACTCGCCGGCCGCTGTCACCTCTTGGCCGGGTGGCACAAGGGTTTCGATAATGCCGAACTCCAGCGCCTGTTCGGCGCCTATGCGCTCGCCTGAGAGGAGAAGTTGCATGGCGCGACCATAGCCGCAAAGACGAACGAGATGTTGCGCGGCACCTCCCGCGCCGTTCCACCCGAGTGAAACTTCAGGTGCGCTGAAAACAGCGGTTTCAGAGGCCACGCGAAGATCACAGGCCAACGCGATTTCAAAACCGCCGCCAAGCGCCCAGCCCTTAACCGCAGCTATCATCGGTTTGCGCGTTGCAAGGATTGGAGGGATATAGTCGTGACGGTTTCGCCACGCCCAGAAATCCTCATAAGTCTCGAGAGCGCCAATATCAGACCCAGCACAGAAGGCACGTTCACCAGCTCCGCGCACGATAGCGACACGGATAGTGTCGTCCCTATCTATCTCGGCGCAGCAACTGCCAATTTGACGGTACATGTCGGGTGTTAGCGCGTTGTGCTTTCCCGGACGATCCAGAATCATTTCAGCTATTGGGCCGGACTTTTCCAGCCGGACAGAGCCATCAAGAGCCATTTGTCAGTCTCAACTAAAGGTCAGATCAGGCAAAAACAGTGAGAATTCCGGCACAAAAGTCAGAAGCAACAGCATGCCAAAGAGCACGATGTAGAACGGAAGCGCTGCCTTGATGAAAGCCGGGATGGAAACACCCGTGATTGCACATGTGGTGAACATCAATGTGCCCAGGGGAGGCGTTACGCCTGCTATCGTGAGGTTCAGGACCACCACGATACCGAAATGGACCGGATCGATGCCGACTTCAGTGACAACCGGTACGAGTATTGGTGTCAGAAGGATGAGGGCAGCGGTGCCTTCGATGAACATACCCACCAGTATTAGCAACAGGTTGATGAGGATCAGGAGAACAATTGGGTTCTCGCTCAATGCCAGCATCGCTTTAGCGATCTCTGCAGGAATGCGCTCCCAGGTCATGTAGAAGCCGAAAGCGTTTGCCATGCAGATCACCAGCATGACGATTGCAGTGGCCTGAATCGTTTGCTCCAGGATTGGTCGGATATGTTTGAGCTTCAATTCACGCAGCAAGAGCCCGATGACGATCGAAAACAGAACTGCCATTGCGCCGGCCTCAGTCGGCGTAAAAAAGCCAAATCGGATGCCTGCCACGATGCCGACAGGAATAAGAAGTGCTAGAAATGCGCCTTTGAATGCCTGCCAACGCACGGGCCAGCTGGTTGGTTTATCGAACGCAGGTTTCATGTTGGTCTTGCGAGCCAGAACAGCCACGGTGATCATCATTGCAATGCAGAGCAGGATCCCGGGAATGATGCCTGCGAGGAACAGCTTACCAACGGACACATCGCCCATGAAGCCGTAGAGGATAAGTCCGATACCTGGCGGAATGATCACGCTGATGATTGACGAAGAAGCGGTGATTGCGGACGACAGCGCAACGTCGTAGCCTCTCCGGCTCATCTCGGGGACCAGAATTTTCGATTGCATGGCCGCGTCGGCATTCGCGGATCCCGCAACCCCGCCTAGCAGTGTCGACAAAAGCACGTTGACCTGTGCTAATCCCCCTCGCCAATGACCCGTCAGGGCTTCCGCGAACGCCATCATGCGCGACGTTATGCCGGATTTATTCATGATCACACCGGTCATGACGAACAGTGGAATCGCCAGAAGCGGAAACGAATGAGTTACCGCAACCATTCTCTGAATGAAAATCTCTGCTGGCATCGCGCCAGAAACCAGAAAAAAGCTAAGGCCGGCCATACCGATGGCGAGACCGACTGGAATTCCGATTGCGATCGCAGCGAGCAGCACGATGACGGGAAGCAGGTCCATCAGATGCTTCCTTCGTTGACGGAGGTGCTGTTCGTTGGCGTCCCTTTTTCTGCGAAAAGACGAAGGAGTGAGGACACGGACATTTCCGCGAAGGACAGAACAGTGGCGAGATAAACAAATGAGAACGGAATGCGCATAACAGGCGACGGCCGCGATGCGCCTTTCAACATCATCTGGTAGGCGAGATAGGTGACCAGAAACAGGAAAGCGATCGTGAGTGCTCGAGCTAGCAGAGTTACGAGCTGTCTTGCTTGGGATGGCAGCAGATCAACAATAAGTGTGACGCTGATGTGCTGGTTGCTGCGCAGAGCGGACGCCGCGCCGACGAAGACAACCCAGGTGAACAGAATTCCAGAGAGCTCGGTCGTCCAGACTGCCGGCTTTTCGGTCACATAGCGTGTCAGGACACCCCACAGGACACTAAAAAACAATGCAGAAAGAGCGGCCATCGAGATTGCCAGTTCAATCCAGTGCACAAGCTTGTTCAGGCGGGTCATGTCATGAGTTCCCGAAAAAAAGCGTTGGCTCGCGGGAGGAAACGTACGAGCCAACGCGAGGTGCTGGTCTTAGTTGTCGAGAATGCTGCGAACTTCGTCGTACAGTCCCTCGGACCAGTCGGGAAACTTGGTGTATACGTCGGCTGTTTTTGCCTGGAACGCAGTCACATCCACATCCCTGTTGAATGTGACGCCTTCACCTTCAAGTTTCTTGATCCACTCTTCTTCCGAATTCAGCATGAGATCGGTCATAAAGACACCGGCGCTAAGTGCTTCTTCAGCAATGATTTGCTGAATGTCTTCCGGTAAGGCGGCGAAGTAATCGGAGTTGATTACCAGCCCAGTAAACCCCTTGAAGTGTCCGGTTAAAGAAATGACTTTCTTGGCTTCGTGCAACTTCGCACCATGGATGGATGGAAGGGGTGCTTCAGCACCGTCGACAACGCCACTGGAAAGACCGGTGTAGACTTCCGACCATGCCAACTGTGTCGGCCTTGCACCCATGGAATTGAAAGTCTCGACCCACATGATGTTCGGAGGGGTCCGGAAAGTCATTCCAGCAATATCTTCCGGCGTACTGATGGCCTTGTCGGCAATCATGTGGCGTGAGCCAAACAGCCAGTTGAGCGCAAGCAACTCGATGCCAGACTCCTCACGCAAGCGGTCTTTCATGTCAGCATAAAGGTCGGAATCGACGATTTTCGAAAAGTCGCGGGGATCAGCCATCAAGTAAGGGCCGCCGAGAACACCGAAGTCTGCGACGAAGTCGCTGAGATAACCCGGATCAGAAATCGTGATCACCGGTGCGCCAGAGCGAAGCTGTTCGTAGACTTCCGAATTCGAGCCGAGCTGGGCATTCGGAAAAATGGTTATTTCGACACGTCCGTCGGAGCGCTCGCCAACATTTTTTGCAAATTGTTCGATGGCCTGCTGGATCGGTTCCTTGTCGGACGTCACGTGCCCGAGGCGAATTTCATAATCAGCAGCATCAGCGGCAGCAACCGATATCCCGAGCGCCGATATGCCAAGTACTGCGCGGAACAGTCCGGTCCTGGACCAGGACGAAAAATAGCGGGTCATTTGAACCTCCCGTGGGGATTGGATTTGCGTGCGATCACCCATCTAGGGGCCTCCTCGACCGCGCTCTGAAATTATCAATACACTTGCAAATGTCAAAGTTATTTTTATATATGACAATTAGAAAGACTGATAGTTGTGAGCTGAAATCGGAAAAAATGAAGAAATATCAGAGGGTTTCATGAAATTCAGAGGAGTGACGTGGGATCATCCGCGTGGGTTTGAGTGCATGGTTGCGGCATCGAAAACCTACGCCGAGCAGACCGGTGTGAAGGTGTCCTGGGACAAGAGATCTCTTCAGGCTTTCGCGGATGCACCGATCGAGCAGTTGGCGGAAACTTATGACTTTGTGGTGCTGGACCATCCCCATGTCGGTATCATCGCCGAAACCGGAGCTCTGCTTCCCCTGCCTTTCCCGGAAGACACCGACGCATCGCTCGGCGGTTCGGCGGAAAGCTACTTTTGGAAAGACCTGTGCTGGGCCTATGCCGTCGACGCGTCCTGCCAGATGGCGGCCTACCGACCGGACCTGACGAGCAGATTGCCAGAGACGTGGGAACAGTTGGCGGGTTCGTCAGGCGCATCCTTCAAACCGCTGACGCCGCTTCTGCCCGTCGATGCGATCGACATGCTGATGACGCTCGTCGCCGGGCGCGGCGAGGAAGCGTTGCCGTTCGCTCCGGATCGGTTTGTCTCGCACGAAAACGGGATCTACGCACTAGAGGTGCTAAAGGCGCTTTACCGGCTTGGGCCATCGGAAGCCGTGAACATGAACCCGATCAAGGTTCTGGAAACACTCTCCACGACGGACGAGTTCCATTGTTCGCCCTGTCTGTTCGGCTACGTGAATTACGCTCGCCCGGGTTTCCGTGAGCATGCTCTCAGCTACTTCGATCTTCCGGTCTCTGCCGGCGGCGGCAGGCGGCGGGGCATTCTGGGAGGCGCTGGAATCGGCGTGTCTTCTAGAACGGCTCAGCCGGACGCCGCGATTGCCTTCGCAAAATGGGTGGCATCCGAGCCTGTCCAGTCGGGCGTTTATCTTGAGAACGAAGGTCAGCCCGCAAATCGCCATACCTGGCTGAACAAGCGCAATGACCCGACCTATTCCGGATTTCTGGATGGCAGCTGGAACACAATCAGTGAAGCCTGGACCCGCCCGCGCGAAGCCTGGTTTCTCGGTTTCATCGACGACGTATGCGAGATGCTGCCTGCATTTTTCATGCAGAACCAGTCGAGCGAAGACTTTCTCCAACGGATGAACACCGCCTACCGACATTATATCAACGGAGCCAGATGACATGCCCGTCGCCGTTATCACCGGAGGCAACAAAGGCCTCGGTTTCTATCAAACCCAACGATTTCTCCAAGGCGGCTACGACGTCTACGTCGTAGCCCGCAGCAAGGGAGATATGGAGCAGTTGGGGGCCGGCGTGACCTTCGTCGAGTTCGATCTCTCTGGAAAGGGGGGAGCCGGATATCTTGAGGAAATTCATACCAAGACCGGGTCCATCGATGCCTTGGTCAACAACGCCGGCGTTCATCTGAAAAAGCCGGTCTGGGACGTCAGCTCTGACGAACTCGATCACGTCCTGTCGATCAACGTCCATGCGATGTTCGCTGCCTGCGGAAAATTCATCAATCTCCAGAAAGGAAAGGGCGGCGCGATCGTCAACATCGCCTCGATGGGCGGCATCATGGCACTGCCGTCTGCTGCGGCCTACGTGACGGCCAAAACCGCCGTTGTCGGTCTGACACGCAGTGTTGCGGTCGACGGCGCCGAGTTCGGTATTCGTTGCAATGCAGTAAGCCCCGGTTTCATTGACACGGACATGACCCGGGCGATCCTGGCAAAGGACCCGCAACGGCGCGAACGCATCGAACGGCGGATACCGACGCATGCCTTCGGCCCCCCCCAGGATGTCGCCAACGCTGTCTTCTACCTTGCCTCCGACCAAGCCTCCTACGTGAACGGTGTCAATCTTCCCGTCGACGGCGGCTACGCCATCGGTTTCTAGGATCAACCAATGACTTATCTGGCTACACAACTGACCGCAGCCGAGGCGGTGGATTCCATTCAGCGTCCCCTGAACGCCACTCTCGACAAGGGCAAGGTTCGCCTGCAGTTGGAGGTCGCAAGCCTGTGCGGCACGGACCTTCATTATTTCAACCATTTCGCCAATGCTGGTTTCCAGCTCTTGAACCCGGTCACGCTCGGCCATGAAGCCTGTGGCCGTGTCGTCGATGGAAACGGAACGGGCCTTGCCGAAGGCACGCTGGTCGCCTTGAACCCGATCATGAATTGCGGGACCTGCCCGGCCTGCCGACGCGGCGAAGTCAATCTCTGCACTTCCAAGAAGTTTCCTGGATCCGCGACCACTGTCCCGCATCTGAACGGCTTTTTTCAGGAAATCATCGATCATCCGGTGCTGCAGTGCCGGCCGGTCGGGAACGAGGTCAATCCGAAGCATCTCACCTTTGCCGAACCGTTCGCCTGTGCGCTTCATTCCGTGAACAAGGGACGGATCTCGGAGGGAGAACGGGTGCTGGTAACGGGCTGTGGGCCCATGGGGTTGCTGGCCGTTGCCGCTGCGGCCTCGAAGGGGGCGGACGTCACCTGTATCGACATGCGTGCCGACGCGGCGCGGCTTGGCGAAAAGATTGGCGCGAAAGCAGGCCTGACAGTGGAGGAGTTTGTCGCTTCGGGCGCGCAGGACTTCGATGCGGTCGTTGAAGCCAGTGGAGCGATACCCGCTTTCAACCTTGCACTCAAATCTGTGCGCCGCAAGGGCCGCGTTTCAATCCTCAGCAATATCCAACCCAAGCCGGCCAGCGTCGATCTTCATCTGGTAATGCTGAAGGAGATCGAAATCATCGGCTCATTTCAGTTCAACAAAGAGTTCGAAGAAGCCGTACAGGTGATCGAAAGCGGCAAGATCAACTTCGATGCCCTGATTGCCGCCGAGTTCCCGCTCGCGCGCACTTTTGACGCTTTGAAGCTGATGCAATCTGGCGGCAATGCAGGGAAGATCCTGCTGCATGGACATCAATCCTGAGGATTGTCACTTAGGGAGAGGCATGGCTACGGCGTCGAATTGCCCAGCATGTTTGTCGCGGTGGCGTTTACACCAGCGCGCGTTCGGCAAGTTTCCCTTGCTGCAGGATTTCCAGAAAACATTGGGAAATGCTGTTGCAAATATAAAAATAACTTGTCTATATGAAAGCTAATGGAGGGGCGACTGGAGGAAGTCGCCTCTTCGGAAGACCACGATTTGGAGGAATGCAGGCACTGATTTTCCCAGTGAAGTCGCTGCATCAAATGGGAGGAAATACGTCATGAAAAAACTCTTCGGTGCTGTCCTTGCCGGTGCATTGACACTCGCCGGGTCTGCATTCGCAGCCGATGGAAAGATCACGCTCGGTCTTTCCGTGGACCAGCTTTTCGAAAGCCGTGTCGGCGTCAACAATGCCATAAAGGCAGAAGCCGCCGACCGCGGTTTTGAGCTGATTGAAGTGGTCGCCGATGGCGATGCCCAGGCACAGAATGCACAGATCCAGTCGCTGATTACCCAGAATGTAGATGCTATCCTGGTGTGCGCGGTGGATCAGAACACGATCGAACGCGCGCTTCTGGCGGCAAAGAAGGCCGGCATCCCCGTCGTCGCCTATGACCGCGACCTGCCTGACAGCAGGGTTGTCGCCGCTTTCGTCGGCCCGGATTCGCTCAGCGATGGCCGCGAAGCCGGCAAGCACACGGCAGAACAGCTGAAAGCTCTCGATGGTGAGATTAAGGTGCTCGAACTTCTCGGCGCCCTCAACGACCAGAATGGCATCGACCGCAGTAAGGGTTGGCGCGAGGAAGTGGAAAAGCTTCCCAATGTGAAGATCATCGAAGTACCGACTGGTTGGGACTCCGCACGCGCTCTCTCGGGAACCCAGAATGCCTTCCAGGCGAACCCGGATATCAAGGCCGTTTTCGCTGCTACCGACACGCACATCCCAGCCGTTGAAACCGTTCTGACCGACCTGGAGCAGCTGAAGCCGGTCGGTGAGAAAGGCCACGTCGTTATCACCGGTATCAATGGCAGTAATGACGGATATCAGGCGACCGTAAAGGGGACCGCAGACGGCATCGTCGTCATGGACCTGGATACCACTGGCCGCACCGCTGTGGCACTAGCTGCCGACCTGATCGACGGCAAATCGGTCGAACGCACAAACGTGATACCGGGCAACTTCTACACGACCTCCAATATTGAGGAAAACAAGGCGACCATCTGGGGCGCCAAGTAAATCGTGAAGTTCTGGCCTGAATGTCCGCGGATGTATCCGCGGACATTCCCCTATCCGGCATCGATCATGTTTGCACCAATTTTCAAGACTGCGCGAATCTATCCAGCGGTTCCGATCGTTCTGGCGCTGCTCGCAGCCTTTTCGCTGCTTTCGCCCTATTTCCTGACCGCGGGAAATATTGAGGCCGCTCTGGCGTCGAATTCAGTTGTCCTGATTGCGTCAGTCGGCATGACGCTCGTGCTGTTGACGGGCGGGATCGACCTTTCCATCGCAACGGTCATCAGCGTCAGCGCGGTGATGTCCGGTCTCGTGATGGGGGCGACGGACAACGTACCGCTTGGGTTCCTGGTCGCGGCGGCTGTCGGTGCCACCTTCGGCGCGGTGAATGGCGCGCTGATCGGTGTCTTTGGCCTCGCGCCCTTCATCACGACTATGGCAACGGGACTAATCGCTCGAGGGCTGGCCTTCGTCTATTCGGAAGGTGTCGCGATCAAGGGTACGCCCTATTGGATGCTGGATTTCGGTTTCATGTCTTTCCTCGGCATTCCCGCGGTCGCTTGGGTTGCGCTTCTGATCGTTGTCCTGGCGGCCATTGTCCTCTCCCAGACGACCTGGGGACGTGAAGTGATGCTGGTTGGCAGCAACAGGAACGCAGCAATTCATGCGGGTATTTCCGCCAGGACTGTCGAATTCAGTGTTTACTTCGTGGCCGGGGTTTTGAGCGGTGTGGCCGGGTTTGTCAGCATCGCCAACCTCGGAAACGCCATTCCGGGTGTCGGCGATACGCTTCTTCTCATCATCATCGGCGCTGTTGTTCTAGGCGGCACGAGCATGAACGGCGGCGAAGGGTCGATCCTGCGCACCGTCATTGGCGTTGCACTGCTCGCGACGTTGACCAACGGCTTGAACCTTCTGGGGATCCCCTTCTACGACCAGCTGATCGTCCAGGGTATCCTGATCTTCTTGGGCACCTGGCTGGCATCGACCTTCAGCAGGGCGAGGGATTGACCATGCTTCAGAACAATCCTTCGCAGTTTGAAACGTCCGGCAAGAGCGAAGCCACGCCTGTATTGTCAGTGCGGCACCTAAAGAAGTCATTTTCAGGCAAGACCGTTGTCAATGATCTTTCCTTTGACCTTTACCCTGGCGAAGCACTTGCCCTCGTTGGAGAAAACGGTGCTGGCAAATCGACGACAAAAAACATGCTCTGCGGCCTGCTACAGCCCTCCGGTGGGACCATTCTCATCGACGGACAGGAAGTCGAATACCTTGATGCCGACGAACAGGGGATTGCTGCCGTGCATCAGGAGCTCAGCCTGTTCGGCACGCTGACTGTTGCAGAGAACATGTGCATCGCACATCTGCCGGGCCGTCCGGCAAGAGTCGACTGGCCGAAAGCCGACCGGATTGCCCGCGATCAGCTGTCGGTGCTCGGTATCGAAATCGATCCCGCCATGCTTGTTGAGGAGTTGGGCGCCGGCAAACAGCAGATCGTCGAGATCGCCAAGGCGCTCCTGCAAGCAAGCAGGGTTCTCATTCTCGACGAACCGACAACCTCGCTGACAGCGCCTGAGCGCGAAAAGCTGTTCGAGATTATCGAAACACTGAAAGAACGCGGCATAGCGATCATCTTCATCTCACACTTCATGGAAGAGATCTACCGTGTCTGCGATACGTTCGTGACCCTCCGGGACGGGCAGCAGGTGGGCAGCGGGCGCTTGTCCGATGTCGGCCAGCCCGAATTGGAAGCGATGATGGTTGGCCGGGCTGTTGGGCATGACGCCCACGCCGTGGCGGAGCCCTCCAGCGAAGAAATGCTTCGGGTGGAGGAACTGTCGTCGGAGGACTTTCATGACATCAGTTTTTCGGTGCGGCGAGGCGAGATCGTTGGGCTTGCTGGTCTCATGGGGGCCGGTCGGACCGAGGTTGCCGAAAGCATTTACGGGTTGCGCAAAACGACCGGCAGAATCCTTGTCAAGGGCGAAGCCGTTTCCGCCGTCAACGTGCGTGAAATGAAACGCAGGCGTGTTTGTTACGTCACCGAAGACCGGCGTAGCAACGGTCTCTTTCTTAACCGTCCGGTCCGGGAGAACCTGACAGCCGCCGCCATCACCCGCTTCGTTCGGCGCATGGTTGCGGGGATAGGCTTTGCGGGCGAGCGGAAGGGAGCTGCGGAAGTCGTCTCCACCATGAAAATTGCCCTGCCTCATATCGAGAACCAGGTGGTGGAACTCAGCGGTGGCAATCAGCAGAAGGTTTTGCTTGGCCGCTGGATGGCGACGGAACCGGAAATCTTTCTCTTCGACGAGCCGACGAAAGGTGTCGATATCGGAGCGAAATTCGAGATCCATCGCAAGATCGTCGATCTGGCAGCCGGCGGGGCAGCGGTTGTGATCGCTTCTTCCGACCTTCTTGAACTGCTCAATCTGAGCCATCGCATCCTGGTGATGCGCAAGGGACGCATCGCGGGCGAATTCGACCGGAGCGACTTCAATTCGGTGAAGATCATCTCCATGGCTGCAAGCTCCACGGAAGGGAGTGCCTGACATGCTGAAGGGGAGCTTCTCCCGGCAGAAATGGATCGCGATCGCAGCGGCGACCGTCGTACTCTGCGGATTGCTGACTGCGGCCTCGCCCGCGTTCCTCACCTTGTCCAATTTTCAGGGAATCCTGATCCAGTCGAGTGTTACAGCCATCATGGCGATCGGGATGACATTCATTATCCTGTCGGGCGGTATCGACATCTCGATTGGAGCGATCCTTTTCTTCACCTCCGCCCTGTTCGCGCAGCTCATGCTCGACACGAACTCCTATGCCCTGTCGTTTTCCGTTGCGATGGCCTGTGCGACGGCACTGGGAGCTGTGAACGGTTTCCTGGTCATACGCTTCCGGATGTCCCCGCTCATCACCACGCTCGCGACTTATTCCATCTACCGCGGAATGGCGATTCATCTGACCGGCGCCCAGAACATTCCCGTGCCCCGCGAGATGGGTTTTCTCGGTAACGGAAAAATCCTCGGATTGCCGGTGCCGATCATTCTTCTTCTCGTTGTGTTTTGCATCGGCCTTTACCTTCTGACGCAGACTCGCTTCGGCGTCTTCGTGCGCGCCATCGGAAATTCGCAGCGCTCGGCAAGGGAAACCGGATTGCCCGTCGCCAGGGTCACGATGGCGGTCTACGCGATCGGCGGCTTCGTGACAGGAATTGCGGCCCTGGTGCTTCTCGCCCGAGTGGGAGGTCTTCAGTCGGGCATCGGCATCGGTATCGAGTTCACAGTGATCGCAGCTGTAATCCTTGGCGGAACCAAATTGACCGGCGGAGCCGGATCGATGGTTGGAAGTGTGATTGGAGCCGTCTTCCTGGTGCTGATCGACAACGGCCTCAATCTCCTCAATGCCTCGCCTTTCATTTACGACGTCGTTCGGGGCGGGGTGCTTCTTGCTGCAGTCGCTTTCGACCGGATCTCAGCATACCGCCAAAGCAGGCAGCTGAAGGAACAACGCCGGGCACGCCTGCATGAAGCGGTGATGGCCGGGTAGGAGGCATGCCGGCAGCAGGTCCAGGTGACCTTGTTGCCGGGCAGCTCTTTGCGGTCGGATTACATCGTTTCCTGCCGCTCTCAACCAAACAGAACTCAAATGAATGTGGGAGCCGTCAATGGATCACTATTCCTGTTTTATCGACAATGAATGGGTCGAGGCCTCATCCGGCAACCGGGTCGAGGTAGAAGACCCGGCAAACGGCAAGGTCTGGGCGAGCGTTCCTGATTGCACGAACGAGGACGCGGACCGGGCGCTGGAGAGTTCGCACCTGGCGCAGAAGACCTGGGCCTTGCTGCCGCCGGTCGAACGGGCCGGCTATCTTTACAAGATCGCGGAAGGCCTGCGTGCTGAACGAGAGCATTTCGCAACATTGCTGGTAAGAGAGCAGGGCAAAACGCTGGAGGAAGCCGGCTTCGAAGTCGATGATACCGTTCGCTATATCACCTACGCGGCTGAAGCGGCGCGACGGCTCAAGGGGGACGTCCTGCCCTCAGACGCTGCCAATGAGCAGCTCTTTATTTTCAAGGTGCCGTACGGAGTTACGATTGGGCTCTGCGCCTACAACTACCCCTTGGCCCTGATCGGACGAAAGATCGGGCCGGCGCTTGTGACGGGCAATACGATGGTTCTGAAACCGCACGAAGCAACGCCCGTGACCGCGTCCGAATTTTGCCGGCTGGTAGAAAAAGCGGGTCTGCCCAAGGGTGTCATCAACATGGTCACCGGCAAGGGAATTGGTCTTGCAACACGTCTTGTGTCCAGTCCTGTGACCCGACTGGTGACGCTCACCGGGTCAATTGCAGCTGGTCAGGGTGTCGCGAAGGCTGCTTCACAGAACCTTGCGGCACTCTCCCTGGAGCTTGGCGGCAAGGCGCCTTTCATCGTTCTGCGCGATAGTAATATCGATGAGGCCGTCGAGGCGGCGGTCATCGCCCGGTACGCCAATTGTGGCCAGGTCTGCATCTGCGCGGAAACCGTATTGGTGGAGGAGGCAATCGCGGACGAATTCACGGATAAGCTGCTGAAACGGGCTGCAGTGGTGCGGCCTGGAGACCCGATGCAGAACGCGGGCATGGGCCCGCTGACGACCAAGGCAGCCGAAATCCGCGTTGCCGGGCTGGTAGAGGAGTCCGTGAAGCAGGGTGCGGAAATCGCGCTTGGTGGCGGCCGGCCGGGCGGGTCCGGTTTCGAAGCCGGTAACTGGATGAATCCGACAGTGCTTGTCAATGCGAACCGGAATACGGTGACTGTGCGCGAGGAAATTTTCGGACCGGTCCTGCCTGTGGTTCGTGTTGCGGACTACGACGAGGCGCTTGACATCGCTAACGAACGTCCGGACGGATTGTCCGCATATTTATGGACAAAAAATCCGACGATCTACATGGACGCGGTTCAGCGTCTGGAAACGGGAACGATCTTCCTGAACAAGGGTATCGTTGGCTACATCCAGGGCTACCATAATGGCCATAAGCTCTCCGGGCTCGGCGGCGAAGACGGAGAGCACGGCATTGAGGGGTATCTCCAGAAACGTACTGTCTACATGAGGTACAGCGCATGAATCTGATCATGCTCCCGAGTTGTAACTTTCGGAAGCGTCGGTCATGACCGACGACCACCTGCCGCTATCCGGAATTCTGGTCGTAGACCTGTCACAGTTTCTGGCCGGGCCATATGCCTCGTTGAGGTTGCAGGATCTAGGTGCCCGGGTGATCAAGATTGAACGTCCGGGGAAAGGTGACCTCACACGGCAACTCTACCTGTCAGACACGGTGATCGACGGCGACAGCACGATATTTCACGCCATCAATCGGGGCAAGGAAAGCCTCGCGCTGGACTTGAAGAACGGCAGCGATGTCAGTGCCTTGCGAAAACTGATCAAACGGGCGGATGTTCTGATCCAGAATTTCCGTCCTGGCGTAATCGAAAGACTGAACTTGGGCTACAATTCGGTTTCAAGTTTCGCACCCCACATCGTCTACGGGTCTATTTCGGGTTACGGGCCAGAGGGTCCCTGGGTCGGGTTCCCTGGCCAGGATCTTCTCGCGCAGGCGCGATCAGGTGCCATGTGGCTCAACGGAAGTGCCGAAGACGGCCCAGTTCCATTTGGACTTGCGGTAGCTGACATGTTTGCAGGAGCCAATCTGGCTCAGGGCATATTAGCGTCACTTGTTCGCAAGGGAAAAACCGGCACGGGAGCGTTGGTTGAAACCAGCCTTCTTGAAAGCATGGTCGACTTCCAATTCGAAGTGCTGGCAACCCACCTGAACGATGGTGGGCGGCCGCCGGAGCGTGCTCAATTCCGGTCAGCCCATGTCGGGCTTTCGGCCCCCTATGGCGTCTATCCGACGGCGGATGGATGGTTGGCCATCGCCATGACACCTATCGGTCTCCTCGCCGAATTGCTGGAGATCGTCGATCTCGAAGTCTATGTGAACAGGCCTGAAACCTGGTTCAAGGAACGAGATCACATTAAGCAAGTGATCGCAAAACGGCTGGTTCTGGAACACACGGACCACTGGCTCGCCATCCTTCAGCCACACGATATCTGGTGTGCCAAGGTTCTAGACTGGTCCGAATTCCTGAACGAAGACGCGTTCTCGCGGCTGGACATGATCCAGCATCTGATCAATGCGGCCGGCAATCCTCTTCGGCTAACTCGGTCACCGCTTCGCATCAATGGCGATCGAGGCATCTCACTGAGATCTGCGCCAAATGTGGGTCAGGATTCGATGAGCATTCGAAATGAATTTGACCTTTGACGGCACCTTTTTCGCGGCAATCGTACGAAGAGGTGCGTCCAACTAAGCGCGTGGCCTGCCAATTGCCACGCAAGTCTGGATCATGTGGAACTGATGTTTGCCAGCTCTTTCAACTGTTGCCGCCGCTGTATTTGCCTGCCACAATTCAACTCTGTTTAGGGCTGCAGGCAATGCTTTGCCTACTGTTGCCAAAAACAAATTGCTGTTTTGCCCCACGGCTAAATCGTCTCATTGGAACTTTAGAAGTGCCGTCTCGTGACATGAAAACCCCGAAGCTGGACTTGCGGCTGCTGTCCTATCTGCTGACCGTCGGCGAGACCGGAAACATCACGCATGCGGCAGAACAGCTTCATATTGCGCAGCCCACTCTTTCCAAGGCACTGAAGATATTGGAGCACCAGCTCGGGGTCACTCTGCTGAAGCGGCATGCGCACGGCGTGACGCTGACACCGGTCGGTGAACGCCTGGTTCAGCATGCTCGGGCTGTCAGGGCGCAGGTTGCACAGGCTGAAACCGAACTGGAGCAGCGGCGCCTTGGCACGACCGGAACCGTTCGGATCGGCGCTGGTCCCTCGTGGGTTCGCAGATATCTGCCGGACGCGATTGCACAGGTGCTTATGGAGGAGGTCGGCCTGCAGATCGAGATTGTGGGTGGTTTCGACGCGACCCTTCTTACCGGCCTGACCACAGGGGATCTGGATTTCGTGGTTGCGGAACTGCCACTTGTGCGTGACGGAGACTATGCCTTCGAACACCTGACCACCGACAATCTGGTGGTCATTTCACGCCCCGAGCATGCACTTGCGGATAAAGTCGGTGTAAGGGCGGGCGATGCAATGCGGTTCCGATGGGGCCTTCCGCCGACAGACACGCTTGCACACCGAAAACTCGTCGGCAAAGTGACGAGCTTGGGGCTCGACCTTCCCGAGCGGATCGTGATCTCGTCGTCACACACATTCCTTATGACCCTGGCAGGCATCACCGATCTGCTGCTTTACACCACCCGCAGTCAGATGAAGACCCTTGAAGGATCTCACCTTGTCGAGATCGATATTCCAGAGCTGATGACAAGTAGGGACGCGGGTCTGATCTGGCGTTCCGGGGCGCTGCCTTCGCCGGCAGCCGAACGCGTTGCCAGGGCGTTGAAACAGTATTGCTCGAGAGATCCGAGAAACTGAAGGCATAGCCACAGGCTATGCAGATCAGCAATATTATCATTTTTTCACGTGATCTTTCCCTGCTACGCCTTGCGAGAGGAAGCAGGAATGCCTCTTCTATCGAAATGGGAGGAACCGATGCACACAAGATTCTTGTCAATGGGCGCTCTGGCGCTCGCCACTTTCGGCGCGTACCCGGCCACCGCACTTGCGCAAACCGAAGAACCGATCACGATCGTGATCAACCAGTCGCCCTGGCTGCCGGGCTTTCAGGCGGTTGTCGAGCTTTATGAAAAGACCAGCGGAAACACGGTGGACCTTGACGTCAACCCTTTCGCCGGTAGTCTTGAAAAACAGCGCACCGCGGTACGTGCCGACGCAAGTCCTTTTGATCTGCTGATCATGAACGCCGGCTTCTTCACCGAATTCTATACCGGCGGGTTTATCAAGCCTCTCAAGGAAATCAGCGACAGTTTTGAACTTTCCGAGGATATCTATACGTTCGATGACAGCGTGTGCTGGAACGCGGATGCCAGGACCATCACCTGTGACGGCGGAGAGCTTCTGGCGGTTCCCGTAAATCCCAATGTGCTTATCCTGCATTACCGCCGAGACCTTTATGAAGAGCATGGGCTGGAAGTGCCCACGACCTGGGAGCAGCTCTACGAGAATGCGAAGGTTCTGAAGACCGACAGCCGTTACGGCATTTCGCAGCGCGGCCAGCGTGGAGCCTTCGACGTGACTTATGATGTCTTTCCCTACATCTGGTCGCATGGCGGCGGTATCGTCGACCAGCTCGAAGATGGCTCGTTCCAAATATCCATGAACGCGCCCGGCACAAAGGCCGGAATGGAGACCTATATCAGGCTTGCCAATGAAGTGGGTCATCCCTCGACGGCGGGACAGACCCAGACCAACGTCATTCAGAATATGGCGACCGGACGCGCCGCGCATATCAATTCGGTGCCCGCACCGGGCCTGTTCGACGACAAGAACCAGTCAGCAGTCGTTGGACAGGTCGATTATGCTCCGCCTCCTGGCACCACGGAAATTCCTTCCGTTACTCCGCTGGGTCACTGGCTGGCCGGAATCCCGCGTAACACCTCTCCAGAAAAGCAGAAAGCCGCGCTTGCGTTCCTGACCTGGTTCCAGACCGACGAGGCTCAGCGCGCCTACGCGGAGGCCGGCTCCATGCCGGTAAGTCGCGCTGTTCTGGAATCCGAAATGGCGGATCAGGAAGAATATCGCTGGATGAAGGCCATGGCCGAAGCCCTGCCGAATTCGCGTCTCACCTTCACCTTTCCCGAAGCGTCGCAGGTGCTCGCGATCACCGAACTGAGGTTCAATCAGGCGATTGGCGGCGAGCTCGAGCTCAGCGAGGCGCTGAACACCGCAGCCGACGAAATTGCCGTGGTGCTGGAAGGCGCCGGCTACTCCTTCGTCTTGCCTGATCCACTGCCCTAGGAGCCGGATAAGTGCACCCCGCAGCATGGCTGCGGGTTGCCGTTCCCTCCACATTCTTCCGTATTGGAGTACCGTGATGCGCGCTGACGGTATCTGGCGCTACGCAACCCTGTTGCCTGCAATTCTCTTTTTCGCGTTGCTGACGTTTCTGCCACTCGCAAACCTTGTGGCGCTGAGTTTCCACGAAGTGGAATGGAACGAAGCGACGGCAGTCTGGAATTGGGTCGGCGCCGAAAACTTCCTGGCTCTACCCGCAGACAACCTGCTTCGCGCAGGCATTCTCAACACCGTGATCTTTGCCGTCGTCGCCGTCGCACTGCAAATGATCATCGGGTTCTTTCTCGCCCTTTGGACCACCCAGGTCATTCGCGGCCGGCTCTTTTACCGGACAATCTTCATCCTGCCCATCCTGGTGCCGGGCATTATCATTGGTGCGATCTGGAAGCTGATGTACTCCTACGATTTCGGCGTGATCAATTCGGCGCTCGGTGTCTTCGGTATCGGACCGGTCGACTGGCTCGGCAATCCGAACCTGGCGTTGCTGTCGGTGATCATCGTCGATGTCTGGCACTGGACGCCCTTCTGTTTCCTGCTGTTGCTTGCCGGCCTGGAGTCGCTGCCGAAAGACGTCTTCGAGGCTGCGCGCGTGGATGGTGCAAGCGACAGGCAGATGCTGCGCTACATCACGCTGCCGTTGATGCTGCCGACGCTCATCGTCACCTTCGTCTTCCGGATGATTCTTGCGTTCAAGGTCTTCGACGAGATCTACCTGCTCACGGGCGGTGGCCCGGGCACGGCGACGGAAGTCATCAGCTACACCATCTACCGGCGCTTTTTCACCGAAGACCAGGTGGGCTACGGCGCGGCCATGTCGATTGCGGTGATCGCCCTGATCGCGGTCATGATCCTCACGGCCACTCGTGCCACAACCCGGAAGGCGGATCAGTCATGAGCGACCTTGCCCACTCCACCCGAAGCACGCTCTTCAGGCATGGCATGCTGATCCTTTTTGCAATCATCGTCCTTTTCCCCTTCGTCTGGATCGTCCTTTCAGCCTTCAAGACGCAGATCGACCTTTTGATGGGACGTGTCTTCTTCACTCCGCACCTGACCGGCTTCGAAAACGTGATCTTCGACAAGACGTCCGATTTTGCCCGCAACTTCGGCAACTCGATGATCATCGGCGTGTGCAGCACGCTCCTGGTTCTCTTCACCGCCACATTGGCTGCATTCTCGCTCTACCGCCTGAGCTGGCCCTCCTGGGTACTGCATTCACTGCTCGGCTGGTCGGTCATCTTTCACATGGTTCCGCCGATCACGCTGGCAGGCGCATGGTTCACGATGTTCCGCACCCTCGGACTCGACAACACCTATCTCGGCATCATTCTGGCCCATGCGACCCTGCATCTGCCGATGGCGCTGTGGATGATGGGTGTCTTCGTGCGCGACGTTCCGAGGGAACTCGTGGACGCCGCCTATATCGACGGCGCCAAGGTGCCGCAGACGCTGTGGTACGTGGTGCTGCCGATCGTACGCCCCGGTCTCGCGGCTACCGGAATTCTGACCTTCATTTTCAGCTGGAACGAGTTTCCCGTCGCGCTTGTCCTCAGCCAGCGGCAAACCGCAACCGTGCCGCTCGGTATCGGCCGTTATGCCCAGGAAAACACGATTGCATTCACCGAAATGGCTGCGGCCTCGACACTTTCGATACTGCCGGCCTTTGTCCTGCTTCTGATCGCTCAGCGGTTCATCGTCAGCGGCCTGACGTCAGGCGCCGTAAAATAAGGAGGTCGCACATGAAGACCATTTTTGTACTGTTCGACAGCTTGAACCGTCACATGCTGTCGCCTTACGGCGGCACGCGCATACCGACGCCGAACTTCGACCGCCTGGCCGCACGCTCGGCGACCTTCGACAAGCATTACGTCGGCTCCATGCCCTGCATGCCGGCCCGGCGTGACCTGCTGACTGGCCGGCTCTCCTTTCTTCACCGAAGCTGGGGGCCGCTGGAACCCTTTGACAATGCGTTTCCGGAAATACTGGCGAGGGAAAAGGGCGTCTACAGCCACCTTGTCACCGATCATTTTCACTATTTCGAGGATGGCGGCTCAACCTATCACAACCGCTATGACAGTTATGACTTCGTCCGGGGCCAGGAAGGCGATCGGTGGAAAGCCATGGTTCAGCCGCACTGGGAGCGGTTGCGTGAAAAGTACCACGAAGCGCAATTCTCCAGCGAACGCCGCAACTACAAGTCCCAGGCCATGATCAATAGGGAGTTTGTTCGAGAGGAAAAGGACTTTCCCTCGGTCCGGGTTTTCGAGGCAGGCATGGCCTTCATCGATCGCAACAAGGATGCGGATGATTGGGTGCTGCAAATCGAGACCTTCGATCCGCACGAACCGTTTCATGCACCGGAGCGTTTCAAGAAGCCTTTCGAAACAGGTTGGACCGGCGGCATACGCGACTGGCCCCGCTACGGGCGGGTGGATGAACTGCCCGAGGAATGCGAGGAACTGCGGGCGAACTATTACGCGACGGTCGCCCTATGCGATGACCTTCTCGGCCGGTTGCTCGACCAGATGGACCGCGAAGGGATGTGGGATGACACCATCCTCATCGTCACGACCGATCATGGTTTTCTGCTCGGCGAACATGATTTCTGGGCCAAGAACCGGATGAATATCTACGAAGAAATTGCCCATATCCCCCTCTTCATTCACGATCCGCGGCGCCCGCAAACCAAAGGCGCGCGAATTTCCGGCCTGACCCAGACCAGCGATATCGCACCAACGCTCCTCGATATCTATGGCGCCGGCATCCCCGAGGAAGTGACGGCCCAGTCCCTTCTGCCGCTGCTCGACGGAGGCGCTTCGGCCTACACTTCCGTGTTGTATGGATATTTCGGAGGCGCGGTAAACATCACCGACGGGCGCTACACGTATCACCGCTATCCGCCTGATCTGCGTTCCCAGGAGATCTACCAGTACACTCTGATGCCGACGCATATTTACGAGATGTTTCCGGTCGAGGAACTGGCCGAGGCCGAGCTCGCAATGCCTTTCAGCTTCACAAAGGGCGCTCGTCTTCTGAAGGTTCCCGCGAAGCCCGGATCGGCAATGTCGCATAATTACGGGCCGGAATGCTTTATCGAGGATGATACCCGTCTTTACGATCTCGAACGTGATCCCGGTCAGGAAACGCCGATAGAAGCGGCAGAAGTGGAGGCCCGGCTCACGGTAAGGATGAGCCAGATGATGGCCGAACTCGGCGCGCCCGACGAAGCCTTCGGGCGCCTCAAACTCTCCAGACCCGGAGGCCAGGTCCGGTGACTTTTCCTTTTCCCAGGGCAAGACGTGCAAACCTGACGGATCTTGTGGGGGACCTCCGCCAGCTGGCCTCCGTACGCCAGGTCACGCTGCAGGATGGCGCGGAAGCAAACCAGCGTGCCCTTGTCTTTTCCACCGGAGGCGGGCTCGATTTCTGGGTGATGCAGGACCGCAGCATGGATATCGGGATCCTTCACTGGCAGGGCATGCCCGTTGCCTGGCAACACCCTGCCGGGTTTCTCCACCCGGCCTTGCAAAGCCCTTATGACGCCGCCGACACCGGGATCGAGACCTCGCTCGGAGGTTTCATGGTGACCTGCGGACTGGACAATGTGAGGCAGCCGCAGGGCGGACTGCCGCTGCATGGCACGTTGCCCTATACGCCCGCCCGGCTGCTGGCCTGCGGCAGTGACTGGAACGCGTCGACGCCATTGCTCTTTGCCGAGGCCGAACTGGTAACTGCGCATCTCGGGCGCCATGCATTCCGGTTGACCCGGCGTATCGAGGCGCCAATCGGTCAGGGAAAGGTATCGATTGCCGACCGGATCGAAAATGTCGGGCCGGTCACGGGTGAACTGCGCATCCTTTATCATGTGAATTTCGGCTTTCCCGCGGTCGGAGACGGAACGCGGGTTCTGTTGAACGGTGCAACGATAGGCGGACCGGAGGTTGCTGCCGCGGAACCCGGCCGGACACCGCCGCGCGTCCATTGTCAGCCTTCCGGTGCAAAGGGCTCGATTTTCAGGGCGGAGCTGGTGCGTCCTTCGTCCGGCCACTGGCCCGGCTTTTCGGTTTCCATGTCCGGCGAAAACGACGCGTTGCCATTCTTTCAGATGTGGCGTGACCGGCGGGTCAGGCGAAACGTCCTGGCTCTGGAGCCGGCCAATTGCGATCGCAACGAAGACGGTACAAGTGCGCCGGGAATGCTGCTTGAACCTGGAGACGACTGGATATCCAGGCTGAGCTTCGAGTTTGGCAACAGCCCTGACATACAGCCGTAATCCGGAATAGATCGCGCCGCACAGCGCTACGACCAGCCGGAACGGGTTGAATGCGCAAGAGCGGACCGATTCAGAAATCCAACAGCAAGCGTCTGCGTCCAGGGATAGGCGGGATGCGCCAGGGAGAGTGCAAATGGCAACAGTTTCATTGAAAGGCGTGAGCAAATCCTTCGGGGCTGTCAATGTCATCAAGGACATCGATCTGGAGATCGGTGAGGGCGAATTTGTCGTTCTGATCGGCCCTTCCGGATGCGGCAAGTCGACTTTGTTGCGCATGATCGCCGGGCTGGAATCCATTTCGTCCGGCGAGCTTCTCATTGACGGCAAACGCATGAACGATGTCTCGCCGAGAGAACGCGGCATCTCCATGGTGTTTCAGTCCTACGCGCTCTACCCGCACATGACATGTGCGCAGAACATGGCGTTTTCGCTAAAGCTCGCCGGAGCGTCGGAAGAGGAAAAAAAGGAGAAGGTCGGGCGCGCCGCCCGGGTTCTCGGACTGGAGCCCTATCTGGACCGCTACCCGCGCCAACTGTCCGGCGGACAACGCCAGCGCGTCGCCATGGGGCGCGCACTGGTGCGTGAGCCGAGTGCCTTCCTGTTCGACGAGCCCCTGTCCAACCTTGACGCCAAGCTGCGCGTCAAGATGCGGGCCGAACTGAAGGAACTGCACCAGAAGCTTCGCACGACAACGATCTACGTCACTCATGACCAGATCGAGGCCATGACGCTTGCCGACCGGATCGTCGTGCTGCGTGACGGTCGCATCGAGCAGACCGGCACGCCGCTCGAACTCTACGACAACCCCGCAAATGCCTTTGTCGGTACGTTCCTCGGGTCTCCGTCGATGAACCTTTTCACTGCCGATGTCTCGGCGGCGAACCCGCTTTCGCTGCGACTGCCCGATGGCGATGAAATCCGGATCGACAGCCCATCCGGGTTGGACGGCAGGGTTTCCGTAGGTATCAGGCCGGAAAGCTTTCGGCTGGTGAACCGGGGAACGGAGAATGCGTTGTCCGCCGAAGTGGTTGTCGTGGAGCCGACTGGTTCGATGACCGAAATCGTCCTTCGAAAGGGTGACCGGGATTTTGTCGCCACTTTTGCCGACAGGATCGATCTGAAGCCGGGTGAACCGGTTTTCCTTGCCGTCGCACCCGAGAACGTCAAGGTCTTCGAACTGGATTCCCCTGATCGTGAGCGGAACTGAAACCAACTTACGACAGTCGTGGAACCAACCCCTTGGCGATCGAGCGGCAGGCAGGCACGTTCGTGGAACTACCATCCCTGGCTATGCCCGAGAGCTGACGATACCTAGGAACCTCAATTGCAAAGCCCTCTGAAGAGATAGCCAGTCGCGAGAGTGTAGGTCGGGAGCCATTTAGTCGGGTGCCGGTTTGCCCCCCTTCGGATTTCGAGGACCAACTGGTCAGAAAGGTCTGGACTAATCAAACATCATATGTTTAAAAAGATCATATGAGCGAATTGATCTACTATGATTTGAAGAACGCGTCCGGACTGACGCACAGCCTGGCGACGCAGATCGCGCGGGAACTGGGGCGCCGCATCGTTGCGGAAGCTTACAGGCCCGGCGACCTTCTCGAGGACGAGGCGGCGCTGGCGACCCGTTTTCAGGTCAGCCGTTCGGTCATCCGCGACGCCGTGAAGATACTGGTCGGCAAGGGCCTTCTCGAAGTTCGGCGCGGTATCGGTACGCGGGTGCGGGCACGTGCCAATTGGGGCCTGCTCGACGATGACGTTCTCGCCTGGCACCAGTCGGCGCCACCGAGCCCGAGGTTTCTGGCGCAGCTGATGGACGTGCGCCTGATCATCGAGCCGAAGGCGGCGCGATGGGCAGCCGAGTCCGGTACGGATGAGGGCCACGAAATAATACGACAGGCGCAGGAGCGCATGGAGCAGGAGAAAGGCTCCATCGAGGACTTTGTTATCGCCGATGCAAGGTATCATCGCGCGATCCTGCACGCGGCAAACAACGAAATCCTGCAGGCAATGGAAGGCGTGATCTACTCCGCGCTGCTCGGTTCCATTCGCCTTACCAACAAAGACCCGCGAGAAAACGAGGAATCCATTCCCTTCCACCGCAATGTCACCGACGCAATACTCAAGCGCGACGGTGCGACGGCGGAAGCGACAATGGAAAAGCTATTAGCCGATGCGAAACACCGGCTGGCAGGGAGGATGCATGACGGCTGACGGTCCGGTCTGCGACTAGGTAACCCCCCCAACACCATCTGAGTGATGACGGCCGCGCGATAGCGCGGGCGAGCGGGGATTGCTGTCCAAAAAATTTCGATTTCTGGCGCTTGCGAGGAGTTTCCCTCTTTCAAGCAACGGGAGGCTGCGTCTGTGACGGCGCGCAAGAACGCCATGCCCCAAGGGCTGGCGAAGGGAGAAGTGCTGGCATCATCGGAGGAGAAAAGATGCTGAATTCTATCAGGAAGAACTTGAACAAACTGGCTGCAGGCACGGCGATTTCCGTGGCCGCGATGGGCTCCGTCGCACCGGCCATGGCGGAAGATCTTGTCGTCATGCTGCTGCCGGAGAATGTCAACGCACGGTGGGAAAGCCAGGATGCGTTCTTCTTCAAGAATGCCATGGCGGAACTCGCGCCCGACGCGGTTGTCGAGGTCTTCAATGCGAACAACGATACCGCGGCCCAGCAGCGCCAGGCTGAGCAGGCACTCACACGCGGTGCAAAGGTTCTGGTCGTCATTCCGATCGACGGGGAAGCTGCTGCGGTGATCGCGGATCAGGCAGAGGAGGCCGGCGTCCCGGCCATTGCCTATGACCGCATGATGCAGTCCGGAAACACCGATTTCTGGGTTCAGGCCGACATGTTCGCGACCGGTGCGGCCCAGGCCCAGCACGTGGTGGACCGGACGAAGAAGGGAGATACGCTGGTCCTTCTGAAGGGCTCCCCAACCGATCCGAACGCCGGTGTGATCGCTGCAGGCCAGATGTCCGTGCTTCAACCCCTGTTCGACTCCGGCGAACGTGTCCTCGGATATGAAAACTGGACGCCGGGCTGGGATCCGGCCATTGCCCGCCGCTCCATGGAGCAGGCGCTGACCACGCTGAACAACAATGTTCAGGGCGTGGTTTCTTCCAACGACGGCAACGCAGGCGCAGCGATTGCCGCCATGCATGAACAAAAGGGTCTCGTCGGAAATGTGCCGGTAACAGGGCTCGACTGCACCGTGCAGGCCCTGCAGCTCATACTGCTCGGTGAACAGACACAGTGTGTCTGGCGGCCCTTCGAAGAGATGGCGAGGGTGACCGCCAAGGTCACCGCAGCGCTCCTGAAGGGCGAGGATCCGGCTGCGCTGACCCAGGGTACAGTTACCAATGCGGCGGAAGCAGAAATTCCGTTCGTACCGGTCGATTACTACGAAGCGGTCGGTACAGAAGGTGTCGCCTACGTGATCGAGAATGACCTTTCCGTCTCGAAGGAAGCGGTCTGCGAAGGCGTCGCTGCCGGCACGGAATTCTGCAAGTCCTGATCATGCTTGAGATGATGGAAACAAAGGTGGGGCGGGACGCCCCACCACCGCACCTCGCCGTTTATGGCGTCAGGAAAAGCTTTGGCGGTGTCCATGCCTTGCGGGGCGTCGACTTCGAGGTCGCGCGCGGCGAGGTGATGGCGCTCGTCGGCGACAACGGCGCGGGCAAATCGACCTTGATGAAGGTCCTTGCCGGTGCCCATCCAGCGGACGAAGGCAAATTCGTGATGGATGACAAGGAGATCGAGGTTGCCAGCCCTCACGATGCCTTCAGCCACGGCATACAGATCGTCTACCAGGACCTCGCATTGTGCGAGAACCTGGATGTCGCGGCCAACCTGTCCCTGGGAAATGAGCCCGTGAGACCGGGCTGGACCTTCCTGCCGCGCTTCCTGCGGCCGATCGACGAACTGGCGATGGAAGAGAAGGCGCTGGAGGCCATCAGCCGCCTGCAGGTCCGTACGCTCAGATCCGTTCGCGCCAAGGTTGGCGGCCTGTCCGGCGGGCAGCGACAGGCGATCGCCATCGCGCGGGCCGTCGGGGCAGACAGTTCCGTCGTGCTGCTCGACGAACCGACCGCGGCCCTCGGCGTCGCGCAGACAAGGCAGGTGCTGGATGTGGTCAAGCGCCTGCGCGAGACCGGGCACGCCGTCGTCTACATCTCGCACAACCTAAAGGACATTTTCGAGGTCGCCGACCGCATCACCGTCCTGCGGCATGGCGGGAACGTGGCCACCTGGCGCACTGAAGTGACCACGCCGGATGAAATCGTCGTTGCGATGACAACGGGTCTGAACGAAGGGAAGCAAAAAGATGCCGGCTGAGACCGTCGCCTCGGTAGCGGAAAGGTTCCGCCTCATACGGGAAACCAGATTTGGCGCCTTCGTGCCCGTTCTCCTCGCTCTGGTTGCCATCTGGACTTATTTTGGCATTACCGAGCCCGCTTTCATCAGTTCCAGAAATTTCTACTTCCTGTTCATGCAGTCTGCGGTCGTGGGAACGCTCGCGGTCGGCATCACCATCGTGCTTCTTCTCGGAGATATCGATCTTTCGGCCGCTGCCGGTGCAGGTGTCTGCGCGGCCCTGATGGCGGTCCTGATCGTTGCCGGCGTGCCGGGGCCGATTGCCTGTCTCGCGGCTATCGTACTCGGGATCGTGCTCGGTAGCATGCAGGGTTTGCTGGTTGCCTATGTCGGTATCCCGGCTTTTGTCGTGACACTTGCCGGTCTGCTCGGATTTCAGGGATTGATGCTGAAGATCCTGGGCATCCAGGGCGCAATCAACATGCGCGATCCTTTTGTCAGAGGCCTCACGACCATTTCGCTTCCACCTCTTGCCGGCTGGGGTCTCGCGGCGGCGTGCATCGGGCTTTTTGCGCTCTTTCTGCTGCGCAACCAGGCGCAAAGAAAACGGCGCGGACTGGAGCTCGACACCGTGGTGACAACCTGGGGCCAGATCGCGTTTTTCTCCCTGATGGTGGGGGCTGCCGTCCTGACCCTGAACAGCTATCGCGGTGTTCCGCTCATGGTGGTTCTTCTCATCGGAATCACGGCTCTCCTTGGATGGGTAACCACTTCCACGCCATTCGGCCGTTCCATTTTCGCGGCCGGAGGAAATGCCGAAAGCGCTCGCAGGGTCGGGATCAATGTCAGGCATATCCGGGTGGCAGCCTTTGGTCTCGTCGGGATGATGGCGGCCGTTGCGGGCATAGTCGGTGCCTCGAGATATGCGTCGGTTTCCTTCAACGCCTTTGCCGGCGGCCCGCTTCTGCTGGAGGCGATCGGCGCGGCAGTTATCGGCGGCACGTCTCTCTTCGGCGGGCGCGGATCGGTCTGGAACGCCATCCTGGGTGCACTGGTCATTGGTTCACTCGGCAACGGGCTCGATCTTTCGGGCGCCAGCGCCGCGGACAAGCTGATGTTTTCCGGCGCCATCCTGTTGCTTGCCGTTGCCATCGACGCGGTCTCGCGCTCAGGCGCAGTTCAGGCGAGATAGGAAGGCAAGCATGCTGACGGATAAAAAATACCGGCTCCTTCTGACGATCCTGGACGAGATCATTCCGGCGGGGGGCGAACGGCGCATGCCGTCCGCCGGCGTGAAGGCAGTTGCCGATGGTGTCCTCTCGGCAACTGCCTGTTCTCCCGCCTCCATGGTTGGCGTCGCCAGCATTGTTGATGCCGTCTTCGCCAGGAAACCTGAATTCGCGGATCGCCCGGTGGAAGAGCGGATCCGGATACTCAAGGGCGTCGAACGGGAACTGCCGCAGTCCTTCGGCGAATTCGTCCGCCTTACATATATGGCTTATTACAGCCGTCCCGAAATCCGGTCGCTGCTTGGCGTCGGAGCCCACGCGGTTCATCCGGAAGGTTATGTCGTCGAGCGAGAAAGCAAGGAACTGTTCGACAAGTTGACCGCCCCCGTGCGTGCACGCGGACCCGCCTACAGAACCACCGATCCGAGGGGGGAGGCGGAATGAGAAACGATCCCGTTGACGTCCTGATAATCGGTGCGGGGGCCTCGGGCGCGGCGATTGCCTGGTCTCTTCTGGAAACGCGGATGCGCATCCTGTGCCTGGAGCAGGGTGGGCATCTCGCCGACAAGGACTTTCCAAGCCGGCAGGAGGACTACGAGCTTGCACGGTACGGGGCGTTTTCCTGCGATCCCAACGTTCGGAAGCTGAAACAGGACTATCCGATCAACGTCGAGGACAGTTGCATTGCACCGGTGAACTGGAATGGCGTCGGCGGTTCGACGGTGAATTTCCTCGGACACTGGCCCCGCATGAAACCTTCGGATTTCAGGACCCGTACGCTTGACGGCGTTGCCGACGATTGGCCGCTGGACTACGAGACGCTTGAACCGTTCTACGCCATGAATGACGAGATCACCGGAGTTTCGGGTCTGGCGGGCAATCCCGGTTACCCGGAATACGTTCCTCCACTTCCGCCGATCCCGATCGGCAAACTTGGCCAGACCCTGGCCCAGGGGTTCAACAAGCTTGGCTGGCACTGGTGGCCTTCGGATGTTGCCATCCTGAGCGAAAACCGCGACGGCCGGCAGAAATGCGTGAACGCGGGCACCTGCGACCTTGGCTGTGCCGCCGGAGCGAAAGGCGGCACCAATTTCACCTACTGGCCGATCCTGGAGAATGCTGGTGTCGAGCTGCGGACGGGGGCTCGTGTCCGTGAGATCCTGGTCGATCCGGAAACGGGGTTGGCGACCGGCGTTCTTTATCACGACGCGGATGGCAACGTTCATGAGCAGAAGGCAGAGATGGTCGTGCTTGCCTGCAACGGCATCGGCACGCCAAGACTGCTGCTGAACTCCAAGTCGCACAGCTTTCCGGATGGTCTCGCCAACAGATCGGGCCTGGTTGGCAAGAACCTCATGTTCCATCCCCTAACCGGTGTTGCGGGAGTGTTCGACGAGCCGATGCGCGGCCATGAAGGTCCCATGGCCTGCTCGATCCTTTCCCAGGAGTTCTACGAGACCGATCCGACGCGTGACTTCGTGAGAGGGTATGGCTTGCATTCCGGCCGGTCTACGACGCCGATGACATTTGCGCTCGGCGGCTACGGCATCGACAAGCCGATCCCTTGGGGCGCCGATCACCGCGAGATCATTGACAATGTCTATCCCTATCTCGCGGGGCTGACTGTCGTGGCAGAGGATCTTCCCGAGGAAGTCAATTGCGTGACGCTGGATCCGGAGCTGACCGACAGTGACGGCATTCCGGCACCCAGGATCAGTTACCGCCTCGGCGACAACACCAGGAAAATGCTCAGGCATGGTGAGGAGAAGGCGAAGGAACTGCTGCTGGCCGCTGGAGCGAGGCGCATCGTGGCGAAGGGCGATGACAAGGTCTGGTGGCGCGCTGGCTGGCATCAGATGGGCACCTGCAGGATGGGCAACGATCCGGAGCGTTCCGTCGTGAACGGATGGGGTCGCTGCCACGATGTGAAGAACCTCTTCATTGTCGATGGATCGATTTTCGTCACCGCGGGAGCGGTCAATCCGACTTCAACCATCCAGGCGCTCGCGCTTCATGTTGGTGACAGCATCAAGCGCAACATTGCCACCCTTTTTGACTGAAGGTTCTTCATGCAAAGCTCCGTTTTATATGAAAAGAAGATGTATGTCGGTGGCGCGCTCGTCGACGGCGCCGCAAGACTGGAGGTGGTCAATCCCGCCACGGAAGAGGTCGTCGGCAGGGTAGCCGCAGCGGGCATGGCCGAGGTCGAAAGCGCACTGGCCGCCGCGGACGCCGCAAGGACCACCTGGGCCAGCACCTCCATTTCCGAACGTCAGGACTGGATGCATGCGCTTCGGCAGGAAGTTCTCGCCAACGAAGATTACCTGCGCACGTGTATCCACCAAGAGATGGGTAAACCCTGGAGCGGTACACAGGAGGATTTCGACCTTCTCGAACGATCGCTTCGTTTCTATGCAGAGGAAATCGCGCGAACCCGCGACGAAATGCTGCCGGACCGTCAGGGCACGCACACCCACCGGCTGGCTTACGAGCCTGCCGGGGTCGCGGTTGCCTATCTTGCCTGGAACTTCCCGCTTCTGAACCTTGCCTACAAGCTCGGCCCCGCGATGGCTGCAGGGTGTCCCATCATCATCCGCCCATCGGCGGCAACACCGATTTCAGCCTATGCCATCGGTGAACTCTGCCACAAGATCGGTCTGCCGGCGGGAGTGGTCAACATCCTGACGACCGACGGTTACGAGCCATCGGATGCGCTCGCCGCATCGACCATTCCTTCGCTGATCACCCTGATCGGTTCGACGGCAACCGGCCGCCATCTGATGCGCGTGGCATCGACGTCGATCAAGAAGATGTCGATGGAGCTCGGTGGAAACGCACCGGTTCTGGTATTTTCCGACGCCGATCTGGAACTCGCCGCCGATATCGTGACGGCAATCAAGTTCAACAATGCCGGTCAGATCTGCGTCGCTCCCAACCGGGTTTTCGTGGAACGCGGCATTGCGGACGAGTTTGCGAAGATGATTGTCGCGCGCGCGCAGGCAACTCTCGTGGGCTTCGACCGGAACAAGCCCATCGTCACCGGACCGCTGATCGACGGACGGGCGTGGCAGCGCGTCAAGGGTCTTGTCGACCAGGCAGTAGGCGCCGGCGCCCGGCTGCTTGCAGGAGGCGGCAGGCCGAGCGAGATCGAGAAGGGGCATTTCCTGGAACCGACCGTGCTGGGCGACGTGACGCCTGACATGGACATCTACCGGAGCGAAATTTTCGGTCCCGTTGTAAGCCTGATCCCTTTCGATGACCGGGAGAGCCTGGTCGACAGGGCAAACGACGGCGACGATGGAGGCCTGGCTTCGTACATCTTCACACGCGATCTCGCACTTGCGGAGCGCGTGGCTTCCAGGCTTCGCTACGGCGAAATCCAGATAAACGGCGTGAAATACGACATCGATCTTCCTCACGGAGGCATCGGCCAGTCGGGCATCGGGCATGACTGCTCCCATCTCGCACTCCACGACTATCTCGTCGTCAAACGTATTTCTCGCGCGGTCTAACAGGGGCAGTCATGAAAATTACCCAGATCAAGAGCCATGTTCTTCAATACGACCTTCCTGAGGAACTGGGATACTCACAGCAATACTATGCAAGAAGAACAGCTCATCTTGTCGAAGTCACAACAGATGAGGGTGTTACCGGCTGGGGAGAGTGTTTCGGGCCAGGCAATGTCGCAATTGCGAACAAGACCATCGTGGAGAAGGTCATCCAGCCGCTTGTCGTCGGTCACAATCCGCTCGACCGGGATGTGCTCTGGCACAAGGTCTACAATCTGCTGCGCGACCATGGACAGAAGGGGATGCCGCTCCAGGCGCTTTCCGGCGTCGACATCGCCCTTTGGGATATCGCCGGCAAGGTCACGGGACTGTCAATCGCACAGTTGATCGGTGGCCGGTATCGAGAAAGAGTGGCTGTATACGGGTACGGCATGATGTTGCGCCGTGAAGACGCCGTTTCCCTGGCCAGCCGCTTCAGGCACGAAGCTGCCGCGATCAGGGACATGGGTTTCGCGGCGACCAAGATGAAACTTGGCCTTGGTCCGAAGGACGATGTGAAACTTGCACAGGCGGTGCGGGATGGTGTCGGTCCGGATTTCCGTTTCATGGCGGATGCCAACCATTGTTATACCACGGCCGACGCCTTCTATGTCGGAAGGGCGCTTGAGGAACTTGACTGCTACTGGTTCGAGGAACCGGTCGCGCCGGAGGATTATGCCGGCTACCGCGAATTGCGTGCCGGATTGAAGGTCAATATTTCCGGCGGTGAAGCCGAGTTCAATCGTTGGGGCTGGAAAGGCCTGCTGGAAGCGAGGGCGCTCGATATCGCGCAGCCGGAAGTCTGTGCCCTTGGCGGGATATCGGAATACCTGCGTGTTCTCGCGCTGTGTCACGCCCATTTCGTGCCGGTCGTCAATCACGTCTGGGGATCCGCGGTCGCCGTTGCCACCAACCTTCAACTGCTGGCGGCGATGCCGCCACTGCCGGGTGGGCTGTTTCCGTCCGAGCCGATGCTCGAGTTTGATACCACGCACAACATTTTCCGCGACGACCTGTTGAAGGAGCCACTGGGCATTCAGCAACAGGTCAAGCAGAACGGCGGCTACACGCTCGTACCGTCCGGCCCGGGTCTGGGCATCGAACCGGATCCGGACCTTATCCGTCACTACGAAATAGACGGCTGAACTTCGCCTTCAATCCAAGTCGTACCCAGGGAGGAACAGAATGACCCCGAATAAGACCCTATTGGCTGTCTGCAGCCTTGCACTGCTGGCCCTTGGCACATCCGCGCAGGCAGCGGACCTGACCCTCAAGCTCGGAGTTGTGACACCCACGGATCATCCGCATAGCGTTTCAGCGCGGGAATTCGCGCGCCTTGTCAAGGAAAAGACCGATGGGGCCGTCGAGGTAACCGTCTTCGACAACGGATCGCTCGGCAGCAATCCGGAACTTCTGGACGCCGTGAGCACAGGGTTGATTGACTTCACCATTTCGACACCCGGTGTCATGGCGGAATATGCACCGGTGACGGGCATTCTGGAACTTCCGTACATTTTCGCCGACAAGACGCACATGATGAATGTCACCCGCGGCGATATCGGCATGGAAATCGCCGAGACCTACAAGAATGCCAGCGGAATGGAAATCCTCGGATATATGGGCGGCGCTCAGCGCAACATGATCACCACCAAGGCGACGATCACCGGCATCGAAGATCTCGCGGGTCTCAAGATGCGGACCTGGGAGTGGGACGTCATGCTCAACTGGTGGAAGGGACTGGGTGCTCTCGGCACCGTGATTGCCTTCCCGGAAGTCTATACGGCTCTGCAGACCGGTGTGGTCGACGGCGCGGAAAACGAGTTCTCAACCTTCACCACCGCCCGTTGGGCGGAGGTCGCCAAGAAAATCTCGTTGACCCAGCATTCCATCACCGTTCGCCCCCTGGTTGGTAATGCGAGCAAACTTGCAGGTCTGCCGGAAGGGCAGCAGACAGCCATTCGGGAAGCGGCACTGGAAGCTGCAAATTTCGACGTCGAGCTGGAAGGCAAGCTGGATGACGAGAACATGGCGAGGCTGAAATCGGAATTCAATGTCGTGTTCACGACCCCGGACAAGGGGCCGCTGATCGAAGCCTCGTCGGCGGTTATCGAGAACTTTGCCGCGGACAAGGGTCTGGAAGCCCTCGCAAGCGCGATTTCCGAAGCCAGGTAATTCCAACGCCTTCCGGTGGCCGGGCTCCCCGGCCGCCTTTCCAATCCTGACGAGCTCAAATGTCCAAATTCATCGAAAACCTGGACCGGGCGATGGAGAAGGTCGTCGCCCTTCTGTGCATTGTCCTTCTCCTTTGCCTGTTCGCTGAAGTGGTGAACCGCTATGTCCTTTTTGTCTCGTGGCCGCAAATCCAGTTCATCATTCCCTTCTGTTTCCTCTGGATGTGCATGATCGGCACGGCGATGGCCGTGCGCAGGGGACAGCATTTCGAGGTGGATCTCCTCCGCCAGTTGCTGCCCGGTGCCGCGAAGAAGGTTCACAAGGTGCTGATGCAGCTCTCCGTTCTGGCCGCGGGGGGCGTTATCGCCTGGTCGTCGATCGCCTTCGTCAATCTCGGCCTGATCAAGAAGAACTCCGCGACCGGAATTCCGATGATCTTCATCTATGCCTCACTTCTGGTCGGAGCGATCCTGATCATCATCATGGCGTTCGACCGGCTCATCGCATCGGAAGGAGCTTCGGCCGATGACGCCTGAACTTGCGCTCGCATTGCTCCTCGGAGGATTTGTACTTCTGTTCTCGATCGGTGTTCCGCTCGCGGTGTCGCTCCTGTTCGCATCGGTCGCCGTGATCGCCTTCGATCCAGGCCTTGAACTGCTTGTCGTGCCGCTCAAGGTCTTTTCGGGAATGAACAACTTCCTTCTTCTCGCCATTCCCGGCTTCCTGTTTGCGGCACTTATGATGAACAAGGTCGGGGTGACGGAGGATATCGTCCGGCTTTCGGATCTCATTGTCGGACGGATCAAGGGCGGTCTGGCCCACATAAATGTCGTTTCTTCGATGCTCATGGGCGGGGTGTCGGGTTCCTCGACCGCCGACGTCGCTGGCATCGGCGCGATCCTGATTCCGACGATGAAAGTGAAGGGGTATTCGCCAGGCTTCTCAGCCGCACTGACCGCGGCTTCCTCCTCGATCGGGTCCATCATTCCGCCGTCTATCCTGATGGTCATTTACGGCGCGTCCGCGAACGTATCGATCGGTGCGTTATTCGTCGCAGGCTACATTCCCGGCATACTGGTCGGCCTGCAGCAGCTGGCCATCGCGTGGTACTACGCTCGGAAATTCGGGGTCGATGCGGGCTCGAGCGAGCCAATGCCGAAACGTGAAATGCTCATCGTGCTGGCGCGGGGACTCGTGCCAGTGTCGGTGATCCTGGTGATTATCGGCGGTGTCCTCACAGGTGTGATGACCGCGACGGAATCGGCCGCGGTGGCATCGGCCTATGTCATACTGGTCGGTGTCATCGTCTATCGGAGGGTGACGATTTCGATGATCATGGAAGTGGCCGTCGAGACCGCGTTGCTGACGGCCGTCGTCATGTTCTGTGTCGGGACCGCAACTCTCTTTGGCTGGCTGATGTCGTTTTACGGAGTGCTGAACGTTGCCGGCGATCTGGTCGGATCCTATGCGACTTCTCCGTTCACGTTCTTGCTGTTCGCGACCCTGCTTTTCCTGCTGCTCGGTACTTTCATGGATCCGGCACCGGCCATGCTGATCTTCGTTCCCGTGCTGGCAGCGCTGGCCCCTCAGGTTGGTGCCGACCCGCTTCAGCTCGGCATCCTGATCATCATGGCGCTTGCCATCGGCAAGATCACGCCCCCCTACGGGATCAGCCTGTTGCTGGCCTGCACGATCGCCGAAATACCCCTTTCAAAGGGTATGGGCTGGACGGTGGTGTTTTTCCTGGCGTTCTGCGTGCTGCTGCTGGTGCTGATACTGGTGCCCGAAATTACCCTGTGGTTGCCGAAATTGCTGACGCCGGATTTGGTTTGACCATGTCCGGCGCGATATTCTCTAAATTTTACATGTTGCGAGAGAGAAGCTGATGAAGTTGCCGCGATGCGTGGACGTCGGTATATGCCACTCCTTCTGCGCGGGGTGGATCGGTTCTACGAAAAGGGCTCGAATGCCACTGATTTTCCCGCAGTCTGTGAGAGAAAATCCTTGATGCCCTCCAAATAATATATTATTTTTGAAATAACGTCAGATTATCTTAGGAGGAAGATATGAGACTTTCCGCATCAATCCTTGCCGTGGCGCTGGTTTCCGGTCTTGGTACCGGGGCTGCTTTCGCAGACAAGACAGTTCTGGACGTCACCGCCTGGAAAGGCAACGAGGCCGAACCTGCCGGCCTGCCGGAACTGATTGAAAAGTTCGAACTGGAAAACCCGGATATCGACGTGGAACTGTCCTATATCAGTCGCCTCGACACCGATGTTGTCCTGCCGCCGCGGTTGCAGGGCAACAACGCTCCCGACGTGATGATGACCGACATGCCGCTCGTAAAAGTGTGGTCGGACGCGGGCCTGCTCGCCGATCTCGGAACCGGAAGCGCGTGGTTTGCAAAGGTCGATCCCTCATTGAAGCCTGCGATCACCAATGGGGATGCGGTTCATGTCATGCCACTCGAGATCATCGGCATGGGCAACTTCGTGAATGTGGGTCTTCTGAAAAACGCCGGAATAGATGCCATCCCCACCACAATCGAGGATCTCAAACTCGCCTGCGGCAAGCTGGCAGATGCCGGTATCAAGCCGCTGATCCTGACCGGCAGCTTTGCTGCGCCGCTCTTTGTGGTCGCGAACGGGTTGGAAAATGCAGATGGTGTTGCCAAGCCCTATGGCAACATGGAGCGGCAATTCGCAGGAGATGAGGCCTTCGGCAAGGCGCTTGATACGATTAGGGATCTGATCGATGCGCGGTGCGTGGACCCGGCAGGTCAGGCAGGTCTCGATCCCTGGTCAACGGCGCTGACGGCCTTCAAGTCCGGCGAGTTCGCCATGATGCCGCAAGGGGCCTGGAACATTTCCGACTTCTCGACTGTCGAGGGGCTCGAATTTGCCTTCGCTCCCATTCCCTCAAGCAAGGCGAGCGGCGTGGCGCTGGATCTCTTCGGCATCGGCTGGTCGGTGAGTGCCAGTACCGAAAAGATGGACGCGGCGAAGAGGTTCATCGAATTCTTTGCCGATGAAGACAATTTGCAGATCATGCTGGAGGCGGAATCGGCCTACAGTCCGTTCACGGGCGGGCGCAGCGGCACCACCGAAGTCACTGCCGCCTATGACAAGGCGCGGCTTGATGGCGGCGTGATCATGTATCCGTTTGCGGTGCTGGACTGGCCGAAGCCTCTGGAAAAGGAGATCTGGGATAGCCTGACCGGGTTCCTGCTCGATCCTGAAAAGTCCAACGACGAGGTCTATGAGCGCTGGGACGAAGCTGTCGAGGACAGCTGACCGGTACCGTTCAGATTGGTGCCGCCCTTCTTTAGGAGGGCGGCAAAGCCAGGGGCGTGGTGACGTGTCAGGATCGAACCGGATATTTCTTTTTCTTGCACCCGCGTTGCTGGTGATCGGCGCATTCTTTGTCTATCCGATCCTTTTGTCGGTGCAGATGAGCTTCACCGACTTTACCGGCGTCGGCACGGCGGACTATGTGGGCTTTGCGAATTACGACCGCTTTCTGACCAGATCGAAATATCTCGACAGCGTCGGCGTTACCGTCAGGTTCACGCTCATGGTTGTCGTCCTGCAGACGCTGGCGGGTTTGTTCTTCGCCGCCATGCTGCATCGCATGCCGGCGATCCGGAATTTCTGCCGGGCCGTCCTGTTCACGCCGGCAATGATGTCCTTCGTGATCGTGGGCTATGTCTGGCAGTTCATCTATGCGCCCTACACCGGAGGCCTGAATGCGCTGCTGTCGGCAATCGGGCTGGAAGGCCTCGCGCGCGGCTGGCTGGGGGATCCGTCGACGGCACTTGTCGCCATCGCGGTCACCCATGTCTGGATGTTCGTCGGCTACACGACTGCAATTTTCCTGGTGGGCTTTGCAAATATACCGACTGAAATCGAAGAAGCAGGAAGGCTCGACGGGGCAAAATCCTGGCAACGCTTCCGCTACCTCGAACTGCCACTTCTAGCTCCGAGCTTCACCGTCAACATCATTCTGTCGACCGTCGGAACGCTGAAAACATTCGAATTGCCGTTCATCATGACGCGCGGCGGACCGGACAGGGCGACAAACACTCTCAGCCTGGAGATCGTCAACAATCTTTTCGGCAGCTACAAGTTCGGTTTCGCAAGCGCCCTTTCCATCGTGATGCTGTTGCTGGTCGTGACTGTCGCCATCGTCCAGAACCTCTATCTGAAGCGCCGGGAAGACAATCAATGAAACACGTCGTCCGCCGCACGGCCGCGCTTCTGTCGCAGGGACTGATCGTTCTACTGACGCTGGGCATGCTCGCACCGGTTTTCTACATGCTGATGATGTCTTTCCGCACATCGGCGGAAATCGCCGAGGAGCCATTGGCATTGCCGCAGTCGCTTTACCTCGGGAACTATGCCAATGCCCTTTCGCAGATGGACTACTGGCAGGGTGTCGCCAACTCCCTCGGCATCACACTTACGGTCACGCTGCTTGTCGCGCTTCTCGGATCGATGGCGGCCTATCCGCTGGCACGCAGGACGAGCCGGCTCGGAAAAGTCGTGGTTCTTCTTGTCGCACTGGGCCTGGCGACACCGCCTTTTGTCACGATCACGCCCATCTACGTGATTTTCAGAAGTCTCGGACTGCTCGACAGCTATCTCGGGATCGTGCTCGCCTTCACCGCGCTCAACCTGCCTCTCGCGGTCTTCTTCTACACCAGCTTCATCAGCGCCATTCCGAAAGAGCTGGAGGAAGCCGCACGGCTGGACAACTGCAACAGCTGGCAGATCTACCGTCATATCATCCTGCCGCTCTTGAGGCCCGCGACGGCAACCTTGTCTCTGTTCGTGACGCTGATGGTCTGGAACGACTTTACCTATCCCTTGCTGCTGCTCACTTCGCCCGAGAAATTTACCGTGATGATCAGCGTCTACCGCTTCGTCGGCAATCTGAACATTCAGCCGGACATGCTGTTTCCGGCGGCTGTCCTGGGGTCGGCTCCGCTGCTGGTTCTGTTTGTCATCTTTCAGCGCCGCATCGTCACGGGCATCACCGCAGGAGCAGTCAAATGAACAGTCTTCTTGCCGGTAAAAGGATCATCGTGACCGGTGGCGGGGCGGGGATCGGGCTTGGCATCGTTCGCCAGTGCGTTGCTGCCGGGGCCGAGGTAATTGCCTTCGAGCGCGACCCTCTCAAGGAGGAAGCCGTCACGGCAGTAGGAGCCATCTTCCGGCAGGTCGACGTCGCGGACGTAGCCGGGTTGCGCCGGGCCATCGATGCAGCAGGTGGCGAACCCGGTTCCGTTCAGGGCCTGGTCAACAATGCCGGCATTACCATCCAGAAACCGCTGGCCGATCTCAGTCTTGAGGAGATGGATCTGCTTTGGATGGTCAATCAGCGGTCCGTGCTGGTTGCAGCGCAGGCTGCCGCGCCAATTCTGGCTGCCAATGGCGGTGGTGCAATCGTCAACATCGCTTCAAACCATGCGCGCGCTTCGGACAGGGGATACGAAGCCTATGCGGGTACCAAGGGTGCTGTGGTTGCCATGACGCGTGCGCTCGCCTGGAGTCTCGGTCCGTCGAACATACGGGTAAATGCGCTGGCGCCGGGCCTGACGATGACCGAAACCGTAGCCCAAGCGGCCCTGGAGCCCGGGAGAGAAGCGGAATTCAGGAGCTGGCATGCGACGGGCGAAGTCAACACTGTGGACGAAGTCGGTCGGTTGGCTGCCTTTCTCCTCTCCGAAGCGGCCCGCTCGATGACGGGTGCCGAAATCATTGCCGACCAGGGCATGTCGGCTCGGCTGGGCGCGATTTAGCCGAACTCGGTAGTTTCCTCAGCTGTGTCTTCGGCACCGAGCTTCGCACAAGCGTGTTGCGCTGTTCGCCCCATCCGCCTGGCGCGTCGCAATTCTGCGCGGCCATGTCAAACCTGAAGGTGCCCAACTCGAGGAAGATCCTTTTTTAGTGCTAGGCCGGGTAACATCCGGGTTCAGGGCGAGCCGGTGTCTTGTAGGTCAGGACGAACTCCGTGTGGCCAAGAAGTTCCGACTTCGTTTTCGCGCCGCCAGCAACCGCGATGAGGTGGTCGTACACTTCGTCTCCTACTTCCTGCAGGGTGGATTTGCCGCGAAGGATGCGGCCGGCATTGACATCCATGTCTTCCTGCATCGCGTCGTAAGTGTCCGGGTTGGCACAGACTTTCAGGACCGGCGAGATCGCCGAGCCGACGACGGATCCGCGCCCGGTGACAAAGATCACCGCATGCGCGCCGCAGGAGATCAGCTCAATGATTTCCGCAGTGTCGTTGATATTGGGAAACCCGAATTTCGGAGCGCCGTCGGGCACGACGTCCAGCAGGTACAATCCCCCGGCCGCAGCCTGTTCAGTAGGCTTGAGGATGCCGCTGATCCGGCTTGACCCGGATTTCGCATATGCACCGAGAGATTTTTCTTCAATGGTGGACAGACCCCCGAGGGCGTTGCCGTTCGAGAATGAGCCGTATCCCATGGCGTCGTAATAACGTGCCGCCTTCTCGACCGTTTCCAGGATCGGTCGGCGGAGGGACGGGGAGGCGGCACGCTCGGCCATGATGTGTTCGCACCCGATCAGTTCGCCGGTCTCCTCGAAGATACAGACCGCGCCTCGTTCGACCAGTTTGTCGAAGGCGAGTCCTGCCGCCGGATTGCCGGTGAGGCCCGAAGTCGCATCGGAACCGCCGCAGATCGTACCGAAAACGAGTTCCGACACATCCATCGGAATCTTTTCCGCCGACTGCAAGGCATCCACCTGATCGGCAACCCAGGCACGCCCCCTGGCAATGGCGGACGTTGTGCCGCCCGTCGTCTGGATGGTCAGTAGATCAACCGGACGGCCGGATTTTTCGATGGTCTCCTGGAGAAGCTTCTTTTTGAAGTTCTCGCAACCGAGTGACACCAGTTGTACGGCTCCGACATTGGGATGGGTGCATAGCGCCTCCATCATCTGCTGCCCGTATTCCGACGGAAAACAACCCGAAAATCCGATCACCTGGACGTCGGTTTCGTCAAACTCACGGGCGATCTTCGTGCAGACGTGATGGGCGCACTCGACGAGATAGGCAACGAGAACGACATTGCGGATGCCCTTTCGGCCGTCCTTGCGCAACCAGCCGGAAAGTTCCGGACGCTCGGTGTTCATGATGCGCTCCTCTCCATGTCTTCTATGACCGTATAGCGACTGCGGATGTTGTGGAGATGGACGTGATCCCCAGGGCGGATCGTTCCGACGGCAAGGCCGATGGGCGCTCCGTATTTCACGATGTCGGCGCCGTCGGAAATCTCCTGCAGGGCAAGTTTATGCCCCATGCCCAGATCGCAAGGCGCTGCGAGAATTCTGCCGTCGATATCCACCGGATCCCCTCTGACAAGCGCCTGAAGGACGATGCCCACATTGTCGTCCGGGTTGAGGCGCAGCAAACGCTGCGGCTGGGGGCGTCCTTCTTCCTGCATGGCACTCTCCAATCTGCATTTTGCATAAATTGCAAAAAAAACAATTGACATCAAGTGGAAAAGTTTTTTAAGCAAAATAAACAAATTAAGGGCCTGCAATCGCGAAGCAGCAGGTTTTCCGGCGGTTGAAAATGGAGGGGGCGCATGGCGGCGGACACCGCGAGGCCGATTCTCGAGGCAACGGGAATATCCAAACACTACGGGGGTATCGTCGCGCTCGATGACGTCGACCTGACACTTTATGAGGGTGAGGTACTGGCGATCGTCGGCGACAACGGGGCCGGAAAGTCCACCCTGATCAAGGCCCTGACCGGTGCCATCCCGCGCACGTCCGGCGTCATTCGGTTCGATGGTCTGGAGACCCAGATCGAGAGCCCGACCGATGCCAAGGAGGCCGGCATCGAAACAGTCTATCAGGACCTGGCGCTCGTCAACGAAATCTCGATCACCAAGAACGTCTTTCTTGGACGGGAAATAGTACGCGACGATTGGCTCGGCAGGCTCTTCGGCGTTCTCGACTTCAAGAAGATGGACTCGGAGATCCGGGCGCTGTTTTCCAAGCTCGACATTCGCATCGCCGACATCTATCGCGACGCACAAGCCTTTTCAGGTGGCCAGCGCCAGGCTGTCGCCCTTTCCAAGACGGTCATGTTTGGCAAGCGCATCGCGATCCTCGATGAACCGACTGCGGCTCTAGGCGTGCGTGAAAGCAAGATGGCCATGGATCTCGTCGGCTCGCTGAAGGACCACGGTCTTTCGGTGATCATGATCACGCACAACATGCAGCACGTCCTGAACTATTGCGACAGGGTCATGGTGCTCCGGCTGGGCCGCCTCAGCGCCGTCCGCAAGGTCAGTGAAGTAGATGGCGACATGCTCGTCGCCCTGATTACCGGGGCAAACGAGGGGGATGCATAGGATGACCCAGGCACAAAACAGCTCGACAGCGATATCCAGTCCTGGAGGAACCTCTAACAGGCTCGATGTCATCAGGCACGAATTCATGCAGATCTGGCAGGTGATCGCTGCGCTCGCCGTCATCTATCTGATCTTCTTCATTCTCTCTCCGCCCTTCCGGAGCTTCGACACGCTCCTGTCAATCTTCGGGCAGGCGTCGATCCTTGCGGTATTGGCCTGCGGCACGACGATCGTGCTGATATCGGGTGGGCTGGATCTTTCCGTCGGCTCTATCTTCGCAGTGGTCGGCGTGACCGTTGGCATTCTGCTCGCCGAATATGAGCTGCCGGTCTGGGTGGCCGTGGCTGGCGGCCTTGCTCTCGGTGCACTTCTCGGAGCGCTGAACGGCACCATTCAGGTCTTGACCAAAGTACCAGCATTCATCGTCACGCTCGGGGGGCTCACTGCATACAAGGGACTAGCGGAAATCCTTGCAAGTGGACGCGACCTTTCCAGGTTTCCCGAAAGCTTCCAGGCAATCGGATCCGGTTATCTCATGCCGATGGCGATCATGTTCGTCACGGCCCTCTCAACCGGTCTCTTCCTCACCAAGACCCGCCTCGGGAACCGTGCATTCGCCATTGGCGGCAATGCCGAGGTCGCCCGTCTTGCCGGTGTCCCGATCGCCAGGAGCAGGATCTATTACTACATGCTTGGCGGACTTCTGGCCGGCCTTGCGGCGATCATGGAAATTTCGAAACTGAACTTCGCAATGCCGGCGCGGGGCCAGAGCTACGAACTTTTTGCGATCGCAGCTGTCGTTATCGGCGGGACCAGCCTTTTCGGCGGCCGCGGCGGTGTCGGCAAGACCCTCATCGGCATGCTCATCATGCAGACCATCATCGTCGGCCTGTCCTACATGGGCGTCGGCACTTCCTATCAGCGCATCGCAATCGGCGTGATCATCATCATGGCTGTCTATTGGGATGTGTGGCGCAGATCCGTGCGCTGAACAGTACGCGCACGGTCATTCACCCCGGCCGGGGTACCATCCAGGGAGGAATACATGAAATTCAGCAAGCTCAAGACAGCCATCGTGGCGTCGGTCATTGCAGTCGGCACCGTCGGCACGGCTGCTGCCGAAGATCTCAGGATCGCCTATACGGGCTATTCGACAGACAACACATTCTGGATCGGGGTAGCGAACGCGGCCGCCGAAGAAGCGAAAAAGCAGGGCATCGAATTCATCGACATGACGGCCTCGTCGCCGGATTCCGCGGCTCAGAAAGACGCCGTCGACCGGGCGATCGACATGGGTGTCGACGGTATCATCATCGGCTCCGTTGACAACCGGGCCTTCGATGCCTCGCTCGACGCCGCCGCTGCGAAGGGAATTCCCGTCGTTGCCGTTGATACGGCCATCGACCATTCACACGTTTCCAGCCTGGTTCAGACCGACAACCTGGCGGCCGCCGGCATCGCCGGCGACTTCATCACCGGCAAGGTGAAGGATGGCACGGTCCTGATCCTCGGCGGATCCGCGGGTCACCAGACAGGCAATGCCCGCCGCGACGGCGTCAAGAATGCCGCGGAAGCCGCAGGGCTCGATGTAATCTTCCAGATCTGCGACTGGCAGGATGCATGCGCCTTTGAAACCACGACGAATTTCCTGCAGTCCAACCCGGATATCAAGGCGATCTTCTCCGCTTGGGATCCAGGGGCGCTGGCAGCCGTCTCCGCGGCAAAAGCCCTCAACAAGCTGGACGATCTGGTCATTGTCGGCTTTGACGGCAATCCGGCGAACCTGGTTGCGATCGCAGAGGGTGAACAGACTGCGACCATTAAGCAGGACAACACCCGTATGGGCGCGGAATCCGTCAAAAATCTCGTCAGCACCATCAAGGGTGAAGACGCACCGAAGGTAGTGCCCATCGATGGTATCCTGATCACTGCCGATAACGTTGCCGAATTTCAGTAAACACATGCAGATACAGGCACGCTGCAAGAGCGTGCCTGTCACTATCGACAGGAAGTCCATTTCATGAAAAGCCTCGTGATCGATCGCGTCGGCCACAGCGAATTCAGGGAAGTCCCATCGCGGGAACCAGGGCCAGGCGAGGTTCTCGTGAAAGTGCGGCATGTCGGTCTTTGTGGAAGCGACCTGAACACCTTCTCGGGACTGAATCCGCTGGTGGAACTGCCCCGGATACCTGGTCACGAGATTGGCGGAACCATCGCCGCGAGAGGTGCGGACGTGCCGGCTGGCTATGCGATTGGCAAGCCCGTCGTCGTCGTGCCGTACACCAGTTGCGGTTCCTGTGCCTCCTGCCGCCGTGGGAGGGTGAATGCCTGCGAATTCAACCGGACACTCGGTGTTCAGCAGGACGGTGGCCTGCGGGACTTTATCGTTCTGCCTCGCGATCGCCTGATCCTGAACGAGGATCTGAAGCCAGCTCATCTTGCCCTGGTTGAACCGTTGGCCGTCGGATTTCATGCGGTCGCCCGCGGGCGCGTCACCAGCGAAGATACGGTGTTGGTTCTGGGTGGCGGCATGATCGGTGTTGGTGCCGTGCTCGGTGCGAGGGCCCGCGGTGCCAGAGTGCTGGTGAGCGAGGTGGCTGACAGCAAGCACGAGATTTTGAAGGAGTTGGGCGTCGACGCGGTTCTCAATCCCTCCCGATCCGATCTCGTCGCCGAGATCGGCAAGCTTACGGATGGCAAGGGTGTGGATGTGATCATCGAAGCTGTCGGTCTTCCCGAAACCTTTCAGGCCGCAGTGACGCTTGCACCCTTTTCCGGCCGGGTCGTCTATGTGGGGTATGCGAAGTCCCCGGTTTCTTACGAAACCAAGTTCTTCAATCTGAAGGAACTGGACATCCTCGGGTCGCGCAATGCGACGCGCACCGATTTCGAAGCGGTGATCGAGTTCCTGAGGGAAGTGCCCGAAGTCGGCGACCTTGTCATCTCGAAGACCTTCAGTTGGGACGACGCCGACCAGGCCTTCGACTACTGGACAGCAAACCGCGATCGCACCTTCAAGGTCATGATCGACCTGCCGGAGGCATAGATGACCTCGACAGCGATTTCCGATGTTTATGGTCTTGCGGGCCGGACCGCCCTTGTCACGGGAGGTGGATCCGGGCTCGGCATGGCCATTGCAGCCTGCCTTGCGGAAAGCGGCGCAAGGGTCGTGATTGCCGGCAGACGGGAAGATGTCTTGACAGATGCTGCCCGTGAAATCGGCAACGGCTGCGAGACAGCTGCCCTGGATCTTGCCGCGATCGAGACGATCCCGTTCTTCACAAACGAGATCCACGGGCGCTTCGGCCCCATCGACATTCTCGTCAATAATGCCGGAAACACGGTCAAGAAACCATTCGAAGAACAGACAATTGCCGAATTCGACAAGGTCTTCGATGTGCATGTGCGCGGCGCACTTGAGCTGACGCGCTGCCTGGTCGGAAAGCTTCTGGAGGAAGGAAGGCCAGGTTCGGTTCTGTTCACGTCTTCCATGACAGCCTATATCGGCCAGCCGTTCGTCTCCGGCTACACGATCTCGAAAACCGCCATCAACGGTGTTGTGCGTGGCCTTTCGGCCGAGCTGGCCGGGCGCGGCATTCGCGTCAACGGCGTTGCGCCGGGCTGGATCGATACGGAGCTTTACCGGAAGGCCACTCATGGGGACACGGCGCGGCAGAAGAAAATCCTCGGACGCATTCCGCTCGGACGACTTGGCGACCCGCAAGACATTGGCTGGGCTTGCGCGTTCCTGTCATCACAAGCGGCCAAATACATCACAGGGCAGGTTCTTCTCGTTGATGGCGGCGGTGCCACAGGTTTCTAGGAAAAAGACATGGAAACGGAACTTTTCGACAACATCAAAAACAGGCTTTTCACCGCGGTCATCGGCGATGTCCTCGACGCGATGGGGCACCGGAACCAGTTTCTCTCCGCCGGTATCCTGCCGCTGCAGGCCGGTACGCGCATCGTCGGACGAGCGATGACCGTTCTTGAAGCTGACTACCCGGATGGCAATGGCTCCGGCCCACTCTCTGACAGACCCTTCGGGATCATGTTCGAGGCACTGGATGATCTTAAGCCAGGCGAAATCTATCTGGCTTCTGGATCGTCCCTGAATTACGCGCTTTGGGGTGGCCTGATGTCGACGCGAGCCCAGCATCTGGCCGCCGCGGGCGCGATCCTGGATGGCTATGTGCGGGACACGGCCGAAATTCGCCGTCTGAATTTTCCGGTATTCTCGCGCGGTGCCTATGCCCAGGATCAGGGTGTGCGCGGCAAGGTGCTGGATTATCGGGTTCCGCTCACGATCGGTGCGGTCACCATCAACAACGGTGACCTGATCGTCGCTGATGACGAGGGTGTCCTGATCGTGCCGCGCGGTGTCGAGGCGGAAGCGATCGAAGCTGCCATGGAAAAGGTCGAAACCGAAAACGAAGTCGCCAACGCAATTCGGGGCGGCATGAGCACGGTGGAGGCGTTTGACCGTTTTGGCGTGATGTAGACGTGCAGCCTTGCTATAGACCTCAGCGATACGAGGAAAATATCAATCGGAAAGCGCGGCAGATGTCCCGAGACAGCAGCACCTTCAAAGACAGCTACAATCGCGCTCTCGATCTGATCAACGAAATAGGTCCTGCCGGACTGCTGCCGACGGAGACCTCGCTTTCCGGAAACTGGGACGTCAGCAGAACGACCGTGCGTAGCATTCTCAACCGGCTCGACGAGGCCGGGATCATCGAATGGTCGGGCCGCAACAAAAGGGTTTTGCGCACAGCGCGCCGCAATGAATATTACTCGGAAGCCGAAACCGCCTCCGCTGGTGAAAAGCTGTCGTCCCGCTTCATGGAATACATCCTGAAAGGTGAACTGGCGCCGGGATCGGCATTGCATGAATCCGAACTCATGAAGCAGTTCGGTGTCAGTTCGACCGTCATCCGCGAGTTCCTGATCAGGTTTTCAAGATTCGGCCTGATCGAAAAGGAGCGCAATCGCCATTGGATTCTGAGAGGCTTCACGCGCGATTTCGCAGAAGAGCTGTTCGAGGTCAGGGAGCTGTTCGAGCGCCGGGCCTTCGAGCGGTTTCTGGAACTTGGCCGGGAAAATCCGGCCCATCAAGCAGTTGTCGCGATGCGGCCCGAACACGAGGCGATCCTCGGGCGTATCGATGAGGACTTTCTTCTTTTCCCGAGGGTCGACGAACGTTTTCACCGGATCTGGATCAACAAACACAACAACCGGTTTTTTCTCGACTTTTTCGAACTTATTTCCCTTGTGTTTCATTATCACTATCGCTGGAACCGGAGCGATGAAAAGGAGCGCAACCGGGACGCCATCTTGCAGCATCTTGCGATCATCGAGGCGATTGACAGAGGGGACCTCGAAAAAGCTACCGATGCTTTTTCAGAGCACCTCGGACATGCAAAGGGTACCATGATCGCATCGGCACTTTGGTCCTGAACTGTTCTAATTCACAAGCCGACCAACCGTCATCTGAATGATGGCGCCCGGGTGCCGGATCACTGTCACCGACAATTCATGACCGGCTCGCATGCACGCGCCGAGATGATGTCCCCTGCAATAGGATGCTAGAAAACCGGCATTGAAGCTGTCGCCGGCGGCGGTGGTATCGACCACCTCCGTTACTGGCAGCACATTGATGCCGAGATTGCTTCCGTCCAGTGCCAGAGGACCTCGCTTGCCCCTTTTCAGGGCCCCGTATTTCACACCGGCGTAACGCAGTCTTTCCACGACGGCTGCTTCTCCCGGATCGCCGAATAGGAGCAGTTCGTCATCGAGCGAAGGCAGCGCGATATCACAGAGCGACCAGGCGATCATCGTGTCCCGCGCAGCGACATGCACGTTCTGCCAAAGGCGTGGCCTGTAGTTGGAATCGAATGCGAAGAGGCCGCCCGCCTCCCGAAAGCTCTCGATCCAGTCGAAAAACCTTTCGCGCGCCTCTTCAGCCAGAATCGCAAGCGTGATGCCCGAGGCATAGACGATGTCATATTCCTCCAGTGTTTCCGGTAGGACTGCAGCCGGATACAAAAACAGGGTTCTGGCGGCGGAATCGGAACGCCAGTAGCTGAATGTCCGTTCCCCCGTACTGTCGACATCAATCATGTAGAGACCAGGTGTTTTGCCGGACCTCAACTCGATGTGACGTGTGGAAAGGTTTTCCTTTTCGAGGGACGCGAGGATCCATTCCGACATCTCGTCACGGCCAAGCGCCGTGACATAGCCGATCTCTGCATGGGAACCGGGAAGCGCTCGTCGCAGATACACAGCCGTGTTGTAAGTGTCGCCTGCGACGTCAATCCGGAAGGTGTTGCTGCCAGCAGGTGACAGTTCAACCATGACCTCTCCGATACAGGCAATCTTCTTCATGAGCACCTCCAGATTGATCCGGTCGATAGGCGTGACGATCGGCTTTGACCGCATCTGCGGCGGAGGCTTTCCGAAGCGTCAAGCCTTGGGGGACTGGATCAGCGGCCCATCCAGCCGCCGTCGACGGTCATGATTGTCCCGTGCATGTAGTCAGATGCACTTGATGCAAGAAACACGACAGGCCCTGCGAAGTCCTCCGCGTTGCCCCACCGACCGGCAGGAATTCTGTCCATGATCGATTTCGATCTCAGAGGATCGTTGCGCAACGCCTCGGTGTTGTCCGTCGCGATATACCCCGGAGCGATAGCGTTCACGTTCACGCCCTTGTACGCCCATTCGTTGGCGAATGCTTTTGTCAGCTGTCCGATGCCCCCCTTGGAAGCTGCATAGCCGGGAACGGTTATTCCTCCCTGATACGTCAAGAGAGAAGCGGTGAAGATGACCTTGCCTTGTCCGCGCCAGACCATTCCCTCGCCGATTTCACGGGAAAGAATGAACTGAGAGGCTAGATTGACCTCCATCACTTCGTCCCAAAGGTCGTCGCTATGGTCGGTGATGGGCGCGCGCTTGATGGTGCCGGCATTGTTGACGAGGATATCGATGACTTGGTGGTGTTTCTTGACGTCGGCAATGAAGCTCTTCAGCGCATCGCGATCGGAGAAGTCGCATTGATAGCCTTGAAAGTCCCGCCCAAGCGCCCTTACTTTTTTTTCGACATCGCTCCCGCTGCGTTCCAGAGTGGCGCTTACGCCGATGATGTCGGCGCCTGCATCCGCGAGGGCAATTGCCATCGCCTTTCCTATACCGCGCTTTGCACCGGACACCAGGGCGGTTTTACCTTTCAGGCTGAACTTGTCGAGAACACTCATTTTGCGTTTCCGTCTATCTGAATCATGGATTTGATCGCGCTCGGATTGCCGATCAGCGCTTCGAACGCTGCCTGGATGTCTTCAAGCGGTTGGATATCGGTGATGAAGGAAGTGCAATCGACAACGCCTTCGGCCAGGTACCTCATGGCCTCGTCATAGTCTTCCGGCCGGTAGACCCGCGCCCCGAACAGCTCGAGCTCGCGCCAGAAGAACTGGAACATGTCCACCGACGGTTTGCTGGCATGAATCGCGACCATCACGATCCTTGCACGCGTCGCTGCGGCCGCAGTCATCAGGTCAACGCCTGCCTGGCTGCCTGAGACCTCGAACACGACGTCCGCACCCTTTTTGCCTGTGAGCTGGTTTACAGCGGCGACAGGATCATCTGTTTTCGGGTTGACGGTCCGGAAACCCAATTTCTCCGCATAGGCGAGACGGTTTTCGCTGATCTCGCTGATGACCACCTTGCCTCCCGCCTGCCGTGCGACAAGTGCGACGAGCAAGCCGATCGGACCACCGCCGATGACCAGAACATCTTCACCCGGGGCCACACGCGCGCGGTGAACGTCGTGACAGGCAACCGCCAGAGGTTCGATCAATGCCGCATGCGAAAGGTCTAGCCCGTCGGGCAGGGCATGGAGCGTGTGGGCGGGTACATTCCAGTACTCCTGAAAAGCACCTTCCGTGTCGATGCCAATGAATTTCAGATTGTGGCAGATATGTTCATGGCCGGCTTCGCAGGCAGGGCACTTGCCGCAATGGTCCAGCGGCCGGACGACGATGGGCTGGCCCGTCCTGAAACCCGTAACGTCTTCGCCAATTGCGGCAACCGTACCGGACATCTCATGGCCGATTGTGCGCTCGAAGCCGACCCGTTTATCCATATGACCCAGATAAATGTGTAGGTCGGTGCCGCAAATGCCGCAATAGGCGACCTTGATCTGAACCTCTCCCGGGCCGGGAGGCGCAATGGTTTTTTCTTCGAGCGTAAATGTCTTGTCGCCGCGGTAGACGGCTGCCTTGTTGGTCATCTGGACCTCTGGTGCGTGAGGATCTTGTGGGGTTCTAGGAGATTCCAGTTGAAGGCGACGCCTGTGCCGGGCTCATCCGGAGCCTGGGCCAGGTGATCCTTCACTTGAAGGGGCCGCATCGTGTACTGGTCGATGGGGAAGGAATGGACCTCGATCCAGCCTGCGTTTGACTGGCCGGAAACGAGACTGACGTGAAGTTCCTGCATGCCGTGGCTGCAGACCGGCACTCCGTGCTTTCGGGACAGGTCCGCGACCTGTAGGAAACCTGTAATGCCGCCACAATTCGAAGCATCCGGTTGAATGAAACTCAACTTCGCCTGTTCGAAGGCGTATTCGAATTCGTGGATCGTATGCAGGTTTTCTCCCATCGCGAGCGGAAAGCCCGTCGCGTCTGAAATTTGGCCATAACCCTGGTAGTTGTCCGGAATTATCGGCTCCTCGAACCACAGCAGGTCATAGGGCTCGAATGCGCGAGCAGCCTCGATTGCCTGGTCGACGGTCATGGAGTAGTTGGCATCGACCATGAAGGCGACATCCGAACCGATCAGCTGCCGGACGGCCGAAACACGGCTGACGTCTTCGGCCAAGGTGGGCTGACCGATCTTTATCTTGACGCCGTTGAAACCGCGATCGAGGTAGCCCCGAATGCTATCGAGAAGTTTCGGCAGCGGAAAGTTAAGGTCAATGCCACCGCAATAGGCCTTGCAGCGGGTGTCGGCGCCACCGGCGAGTTTCCAGAGGGGCCATCCCCGTCTCTTGCCCCGCAAGTCCCAAAGCGCGATGTCGACCGCAGAGATTGCAAAGGAGGCGATCCCTCCTCTTGCAACGTAATGGACATGCCATTGCATGGCGTCGTAGAGGTTCTCGACGCCGCTTGCGTCCTGCCCGATCAGGAACGGTGCGAGGTCATGATGGATCATCGAGGCGATGGCATGTCCGCCCTTGCCGCCGGTATAGGTGTAGCCGGTTCCGGTGCTGCCGTCGTCGAGCGTCACGGTCGCGGTTATGAGTTCAAACAGCGTATGGTTGCCGTGTTTTGCATCCACCAGCACTTCCGCGAGCGGCACATGGAACAGCTGAGTCTGGATGTTTGTGATCGTAGTCATCAGGCGTGCCCCGCTTTTGTCTGCTGGTTCATGACACGCGTCTGGAAAAGGATGACGGCGAAGAGGAACGCTCCGCGGATGACCATTTGCCAGTAGGCGCTGAAGCTGATCCAGCCCTTCCCGTTTTCGAAATTGAGGATGTTGAATACCAGGCCGAGGAGCAGGGCTCCGGCGACCGTTGCCGGGATCGATCCGAGGCCTCCTGTCAACAGCGTGCCGCCGACGACGACGGAAGCGATTGCCGAGAGCTCCCAGCCAATCCCTTCCAGCGGCTGGCCGGCGCCGAAGCCGGACGCGAGAAACACTCCTGCAAGGCCTGCGCATCCTCCGGAAAGCGCATAGGCGAACATCTTGGCGCGGTTTACCTTGAGACCCATCATGACGGAGGCATCCTCGCCGCCACCAACCGCGAGGATCGTTCGTCCGAGGCTTGTCATTTCGAGTACGATCCACAGGCCGACGACGAGAATGGCGACAATCACGATCGACCAGGGCACGAGATCGAAAGCCTTTTCCATGCCGAGTTGGGTAAAGTTCGATCCCCAGTCCACCGCGATTGTCTGCGCCCCGGAAATCACGAGTGAGCCGCCCTTCGCGCCCAGCATGGTGGCAAGCGTCGTGATGAAGGGAGGTATGCGCAGGTAGACGATGCAGAGTCCGTTGAAGAGACCGAAGCCGATTCCCGACAGGATCGCGAGCGGCATGGCGACCTCGATTCCGTACGGGCTGAGATAGGCCGCAATGACGGAGGTAAAGGCTGCCACGGAACCCACGGAAAGATCGATACCACCCGTCAGGATGACGAAGCACATGCCGACCGAAATCGCGATGAACATCGCGTTGTAATTGAGGAAGGACGTGATGTTGTAGGCGCTGCCGAAATTGTCGTAGCGCAACAACCCGAACAGGATCAGGACAACGAGCGCCACCCAGACTGCAACGGATTGTGGATTGCGGGAGATGTATTTTCGAAGGTCGAAGGCGGACTGATCAAGCACCTTTCATTCCTTTCGCGCTTGCTGGATGTAGACTGCGGCGAGAATGATGGCGGCCTTGGCGATCAGCGCGACTTCATCTTCGACGCCGTTCGCGAGCAGCGTGTATTTCACCAGCTGGATGATCACGGCGCCTAGGATCGCGCCGAAGATCGGCGCCTTGCCGCCCTGGAGAAGCGCCCCGCCGACAACTGCCGCGGCGATGGCATCGAGTTCCATCAGATTGCCGTTCCGGGCAGCGTCTGAGGCGGAATTGATTGCAACGACAATCAGACCGGCAAGACCCGACAGGATCGAACAGATGACATAGGCGCCAATCTTGACCTTGCGCACCGGACCGCCGGACAGTTTCGCGGCGCGTTCGTTGCCGCCGATGGCGAGCAGATAGCGGCCAAATATCGTGCGGTTGACAAGCCAGAACAGGAAAATCGCAATTGCCAGCGCCAGCCAGCCCTGAAAGGGAAACCCGAGGATCTTGCCGGTGCCGAGATAGCTGAAATCCGGATTGGAGTAGGTTTGCAGGTTGCCGTTCGTCAGAACCTGGGCAATGCCTCGTCCGGAAATGAACAGGATCAGCGTCGCGATAATGGGCTGCACCTTCAAGACCGCAACGATCGTTCCATTGAACAGGCCGCAGGCAAGAGCAGCAATGAGCGGCAGAAACAGCGATGCTACGATCCCGAGGACCGGGTAGGCGGTACCGAAGTCTGACTGGAAGATCAGGGGAGCAAGCGCCCCCGATAACGCCATGACGGCGCCGACGGACAGGTCGATGCCGCCCGTCGCGATCACGAGCGTCATGCCCATTGCGACGATCGCAATGGTCGCGACCTGCGAGATGTTGACCGCGAGCGTCTGCGCCTGAAGGAAGTTGGGTGTCACCAGAATGTTGAAGATCAATATGACCGCCAGAGCGACGAGACCACCGTTGTTCTTCAGTCGTGTGGACAGGTCAGCGCGTACGGGTTCATCGGAGATGAGACTTGTCATCTGCCGGCCTCCTCATGGTGAGCGAGCGCCCTGACGAGCGCATTCTCGGTGATCCCGGGATTCGTCAGTTCCGAAACAGCACGGCCCTCGTGCATGACCACGATGCGGTTGGCGCCTTCGACCAGTTCCTCGAATTCGGAGCTGATCAGGATGACTGCGTGGCCTTCGTCGACAAAGGTGCGGATGATCGATTGGATCTCCCGTTTCGCGCCGACATCAACACCGCGTGTGGGCTCGTCCAGGATCAGGATGTCGGGTTTCGTTGCCAGCCAGCGGGCCAGGAGGACCTTTTGCTGATTGCCGCCGGAAAGTTCGCGTATCGGCTGGTCCATGTGAGCGGTCTTGATGCCGAGTTTGCGGATGAAATCGGCGACGAGCTTCCTTTCGGCTTCCCGGTCGACCTGGCCGTTCCTTCTGAGGGCAGGAAGCAGAGCCAGCGTCAGGTTTTCCCGAACCGACATGTGCGGGACGATGCCTTCCTCCTTACGGTCCTCCGTCAGAAAACCGATTCCGGCACGGATTGCCGCAGAGGGATCTGAGGGCCGGAATGTTGCGCCCTTCAGCGTCATCTTTCCGTTTGTGAGCTGGTCGACACCGAAGAGGCTCCTGGCCGCCTCGGTTCGGCCCGAACCCAGAAGCCCGCCGAGACCTACGATTTCCCCCCTGTGCAGTGTCATCGAAAAATCGGACAGGCGAGGCCCGGTCGCGGTACCTTCGACCCGGAGCACGACCTCTTCGAAATTTGCATTGCCGCCGGAGAGTTCCGTCAGGCCTTCCGCGGCAATTTCATCGGCGTTGCGCCCGAGCATCGATGCGATCAGGTCGAGTTTCGTCGTTGCGGAAATGTCCCTGGAACCAACGGTCTGACCGTCCCTCATGATCGTCACGCGGTCACAGATCTGGAAGAGTTCGTCGAGGAAGTGCGAAACATAAAGCACCGAAACACCGGAGGACTTCAGCTCGCGAACGACCCCGAACAGGATCTCGACTTCGGAACTGTCCAGAGAGGATGTCGGCTCGTCCATGATCACGAGCTTTGCGTCCATGGAGACGGCCCTGGCGATCGCCACCAGCTGCTGAATCGCGGTCGAATAGCTGCCGAGCGGTGCGGTCACATCGATGTCTATGCCGAAGCGAGCGAGGATCTCGCGGGTTCTGCGGTGCGCCTCGGGCCAGTTGATCATGAAACCCAACGTGCGGGGTTCCTGTCCCATCACCACGTTCTCGCTGACGGAGCGCAGAGGCACCAGGTTGAGTTCCTGATAGATGGTTGCGATACCGGCCTGTTGTGCCTCACGGGGAGAGGCCAAATGGCTCGGCTGGCCGGCGAAGGAGATTTCTCCGCCGTCGCGCCGGTAGAGGCCGGTCAGGATCTTGATCAATGTGGACTTGCCGGCGCCGTTCTGGCCGATAAGCGCATGAACTTCTCCCGGAGCAATTTCCAGAGAAGCGCCTCTGAGCGCCGGAACCCCTGCAAAATGCTTGGCAATATCAGACATGGCAAGCAGCGGGGCCATATCCACTCCTGGATTCTGGATGAATGAAAAAGCCGGGAGGGAATATCCCTCCCGGAAGAGGGGTTCAGTAGGCTTCGTCGATGTGGTCCGCAGCATTCTCGGGAGTGAAGATGCGGTCCTTTACCTGAACCCAGGGCTCGATGGTTTCGCCGGCGGCATAGCGTTTCATGGTTTCGCAGGCGAGCGGTCCGAAGAACGGAGAGCTTTCGACTGTCACGCCCATCTTGCCGTCGATAATCGCCTGAAGTGCGTCACGGGTGCCGTCGATCGAAACGACGAGAACGTCCTCGCCGGGCTTGCGTCCAGCGAGTTCCAGGGCCTGGATCGCGCCGATGGCCATTTCGTCATTGTGCGCGTAGACGATGTTCACGTCCGGATGCGCCTGCAGCAGCGTTTCCATTACCTGGCGGCCGAGATCGCGGGCGAAATCGCCTGTCTGGGAAGCAACGATCTCGAAGCGTTCGTCCTGAAGGATACGGTCATCGAAACCCTTCTTGCGGTCGTTTGCCGGCGAGGAACCCGTCGTCCCCTCCAACTCGACGATGACACCCTTGTCGCCCTTGAAGTTCTCAATAGTCCACTCTGCGACTCGCTTGCCCTGGTCGATGAAGTCAGAGCCGAGGAAAGCGACATAGTCTTCACCAGCCTTGGCCGCATTCGGATCGACGGAGCGGTCAACCAGGAAGGTCGGAATGCCGGCGGCCTTCGCCTTCTTGACGGCGGGGATCAGCGGCTTTTCCTCACGGGGCGGCAAGAACAGGACATCGATGCCCTGGGCGATCATGCTGTCGACATCCGCGACCTGCTTGGCTGCCGAACCGGCCGCATCGGTAGCGATGAGATCCCAGCCGCAGCTTTCCGCCGTGTCGTGGAAGGACTTGGTCTCGGCAATTCGCCACGGGTTGTTGGATTCCATCTGGGAGAAGCCGACCTTGTAGCGTTCCTTCTGCTCCAGGGGCGGCAGGCTGGATGCTGCGGCCATTGACGTCATGGCGCCGAATGCGATGGCGGTTGCCAGCAAGAGAGTCCTTTTCATATTTTCCTCCACTTTGGTGCGGCCAAACTCCTCCGGCCGCTGGTCTTGAGGCATCAACCCCAATTCAGATACGCGGTCTGTTTGCGCAGATAGTTGTCGAAGCCGTAGCGGCCGTCCTCACCACCGAGACCGGACATTCCCCAACCTGTGTGGAAACCCTGAACCGCTTCTCCGTTTGAGCGATTGAGGTATAGTTCGCCGAATTTCAGGAGATAGGGTGCCTGCGCCAGGCGCTTGTAGTTGTTAGTGAAAAGATAGGCCGACAGGCCGAATTCCGTATCGTTGGCCAGGGCAACGGCTTCCTCGAAACCGTCAACGCGCATCGCGACGGCGACCGGTCCGAAGACCTCCTCGCTTGCCGCCGGATTGCCGTTGTCCCGCACTTCCAGGACTGTCGGGGCATACCAGTGGCCCTTGCTGAACACGCCGTCCTCGAGCACGCCGCCACTCAGCAGAAGCTCCGCACCGCTTTCGACGCTTTGAGCGACTATCCGCGCAACCTTGTCCCGCTCGACCCGGCTGACTTTCGGACCGAGATCAGCGTTCATCAGGGGATCGCCGATCGTGAGTTCTTTCGAAGCGTCAACAAACCGGGTGAGGAAACGATCGGCGATCGAGCGGTGCAGATACATGCGCTCGTTGCAGGTGCAGATCTGTCCGCAATTCGTGTAGCGGGCGGTGACGGCCGCCTTTACCGCTGCATCGATGTCGGCATCTTCCATCACAATGAACGGGGCTTTGCCACCCAGTTCAAGGCGAACTACCTTGATGTTTTCGGCACCGGTTCTGTAGATTTCGCGGCCTGCACGCGTGCTGCCCGTCATGGTGATCAAGCCGGACGCGGGACTCCTGACGAGAGCGTCGCCGACAGTGGGGCCACGTCCAGTCACCACGTTGAAGACCCCGTCAGGTATCCCGGCCTTCTGGCTGAGTGCGGCCAGAGCAAGTCCCGATAGGGGGGTGGCTTCATGAGAAAGCAGGACAAATGTGTTTCCGGCGACGAGCGCGGGACCAAGCTTCCTGGCGGCCAGGGCCGAAGGATAGTTCCAGGCGGTGAGCCCGACGACGACGCCGTAGGGGTGGCGCCTGATGTGGATCTCCTCTGACGGATTGTCCGAGGTGACGATGTCTCCCTCGATACGCCTCGCGTTTTCCGCCGCGTATCTGAGGAAGGTTACGCTTGCCGAGATTTCGTCGAACGCATGGTTGAGCGGCTTGCCCTGCTCCAGCGTGACGAGACGGGCAAGATGCTCCGCGTTTGACGCGATCGCGTCAGCCAGCGAGGCGACTGCGCGCCCGCGCTCCATTGCAGGTAGTGCCGCCCAGGCGGGAAATGCCTTTTGCGCCGCCTTGAGAGCGACCTGCGCATCGTCTTCCGTTCCGTCGATCACGCTGGCGATGATTTCTTCCGTTGCAGGGTTCTCGACCTCGATCAGCGGCCGGTTTTGTACGCCGGTCCATTGTCCGCCGATGAACATGCCGGCGGTTTTTCGAAGGTCGGATGGGAGTGTAAAATCAAACACCAGAGAGAACCTTTTGGTCGTACCAAATATTGTTCAATAAGAATTAAAACAAAACCGGAGTCAAACCTAATTTTCGCGAAATTTGGAATCCAGGGCGCAAATCGGCAGAAATGCAGCCGAAATTATGCAGCGAGTTCGACGCTTAATGAATTTATGATTTCACCATAGAGATTTTTGTGTCATACCAAATTTGGAAAGAAGAGGCAGTGAATGGACAATAGGCGTTCCTTAGAACCGGGTGTCGAAGGCGGGCGGGCTGCCGATCATGTCGTGGCCGCAATCGAAGCCCAGATCGTGTCGGGTGAATTGGAGAACAGGTCGCCCCTGCCGGCGGAGCGAGACCTGATGACCCAGTTCGGTGCCAGCCGGACGGTCATTCGCGAAGCGATCTCGAAGCTATCGAGTCTCGGTCTCGTGGAAACGCGGCCCCGCTTCAGACCGGTCGTGCGTAAGCCGGATTATGCGACGGTGCTGCACGCGTGCGGCAATGTTGTGCAGCATCTTCTGACAGACAGAACCGGTATCAAGAACCTTTACGACAGCCGCGTTTTCATCGAACGCGCACTTGTCAGAGAGGCGGCGATTTCAGCCCGCAAGGAAGATATCGTCGACCTGAAGAAGGCGCTCGAAGACAACAAGAACGCCATCCCGGATTCCGATGCGTTTTACCGTACGGACGTCGCGTTCCACGGAGTGCTTTACAGGATTCCCAGAAATCCGATCTTTCCGGCGATCCACGAGGGCTACACCTCCTGGCTGGCTCCGCAATGGGACCGGATGCTTCGTTCACCGGAACGAAACGAAATGAACTACTTCGCGCACAAGTCGATCCTGGACGCGATCCTTGAACGCGATCCGGCGGCTGCGGAAGAAGCGCTTACCAATCACCTCAAGGCGGCTTGGGAATTCGTCCGTGTGACATTCGACTGGTCGGAAGGATGAGGTCTGAATACGATCACATCGTCATCGGAGGCGGCTCGGCAGGTGCAGTTGCTGCGGCGCGTCTCGTGACGCAGGGCAATGCCAGGGTACTGCTTCTGGAGGCGGGACATTCGCACCGTCATCCGCTACTCGACATGCCGCCCGGCATCTTCAAGATGATCAATGGTTCAAAATACATGCGGTACCACACTACTGTGCCGCAGACCCATCTGGACGGCAGGATCCACGACATTCCGCAGGCCAACGTGCTGGGTGGTGGTTCCTCGGTCAACGCACAGGTCTACATGCGCGGCCGCCCGGCAGACTACGATGCCTGGAACGAGCAATTGCAGCGGACCAACGACAATCCGGGCTGGGGCTGGCAGGACGTGTTGCCGCACTTTAGGGCCATGGAAGCAAACAACCGGCTGGCGGGGCCGCTCCACGGGACGGAAGGGGAGGTGAAGGTCTCCGACCCCGGCCATATCGATGACATGTCGCGCTGGTTCGTGCAGGCTGTTCAGGCCGTCGGGGAGCCGTACAACACGGACTTCAACGGGTCGACCCAACGCGGGGTCGGCTTCTACCAGTTCACCAACAGGAACGGCCGGCGGAGTTCGACCGCCTACGCCTTTCTCGAACCCTTGCGGCAGGATCCCAGACTTGCGGTCAAGCTGAACGCGCATGTCGAACGGATTGTCATGGAAGGCTGCCGCGCCGTCGGCGTGCGTTACCGGGACCGCAATGGCGTTCATACCGCCTTCGCGGCCGGGGAAATCGTTGTGGCTGCCGGTGCACTGGTCACGCCAAAGATCCTGATGCTCTCTGGCCTCGGCGATGCGGATCATCTTCGCGATCACGGGATCGATGTCGTTGCCGACTTGAAGGGGATAGGCCAGAACCTGATCGATCATCCGGAAGTCCCGATCACTGCCTATGCAAACGGACCTTACGGCTATTTCCGCCAGGGTGGGGGCTGGCGCATGCTCCTGAACGGAGCGCAGTTCAAGCTGTTTGGCAGCGGGCCGGTGACCTCCGCGGGCGTGGAAGCCGGCGCCTTCGTCAATCCGACGGACCGGGACGGGGAGCCGACAATCCAGGCTTTCTGCGTTCCGATTGTCTATCTGGATAGGGACGCGCGCGAGGAACTCAAGGACGGGTTCGGTGTCACCGTGACGACTGTCGTGGTCAAGCCACGTTCGCGCGGTGAGGTGCGGCTCGCTTCCGCGGATCCGCAGCATATGCCGCTTGTCAGTCCAAATCTCCTGAAGGACGAAGCCGACATGAGGGAGATGGTTGCCGGTCAGAGGTTCTTTCTAGAGGTCCTTCGCTCACAGCCCCTGTCTTCAAGGCTTGAGGGCGTCGCCATTCCCGATCCCGAGGATATGTCCGAGGCCGCACTGCGCCGCCATTGCAAACGTTTCGTGAAAACCAATTACCACCCGGCTGGGACGGCCCGGATGGGTGCGGACGGTGATGCCATGGCCGTGCTGGACGCCAGGATGCGGGTCCGGGGCGTCGACGGCCTCCGCGTGTGTGATATGTCCGCAGTTCCCGACATCAATGCTGGAAACACCAACGCACCCGCAATGATGCTCGGAGCGCGCTGCGCGGAGTTCATGATGAGCTGACGCCCGGCGTTTGCCGGGCGGTGCCGCTCACCAGGTGCCATCAGTCCAGATGAAAAACTTCTTCCATGATTGCCCACCATTCACCCGGCTTGCGGCTGTCCAGAGGTTGTTGCATGGGACCGCAGATCTTCCACCAGTCCTGAGTCGCAGGGTCGGTGGCGATTGCCTCGCTGTCTGAGCCGAAATCGTTCCCGAGATACTCCCAGTAGCTGAACATCAGGTTTTCCGGCTCTTTCAGGAAGATCGAGTAATTTGTGATGTTGGAGCGCCTGAGGCGTTCAAGCACGGTGGGCCAGACATCCGCATGCAGGCGCTTGTATTCCGGTATGCTGGCCGGGTCGATGCCGATGACCATGCCCATTCTCTGCATAGGTTCCCCTCTTCCGGACAGCCGGTTCGTCAGGTAGTTGGTGAAAGGTTATAAAACTTGCTCGCGTTGCCGCCGAAGATCGCCCCTCGCTGATCATCGGTCAGTCCGCTCGTCAGGCGATGGGCACAGTCAAACCAGTCCTCGTATGTACCGGCCAGCTTGAGCACAGGCCAGTCGCTGCCCCACATCAGTCTGCCCGTTCCGAAATGGGCAACCACGTGGTCGAAAACCGGTTGGAGCACTTCGGTCGACCAGCCGTCGCCATGTTCATTCGCAAGGCCGGAGACCTTGCAGGTGATCTGCGAGTGTTCAGCAAGCACGGCCATTTCATGCCGCCATTTGAAACCGGCATCGCTTCCTTGCCGTATATGAGGCTTGGCGCAATGATCGATAACGAGCCTGAGGTCGGGAAGCGCCTTGGCGACGCGGTTGATGGCATCTAGGTGACGCGGCTGAACCAGGGCATCGAGACTGAGGCCGATGTCGGCCAGCCTGGCGAGGTTGGCAAGGACGGCGGGTTTCAGGATCCATTCTGTGTCCTCGATATCCTGAAGCATCGGGCGGATGCCCTTGAATTTTGAATTGGCAGCCAGCCTGCGGAGGTCGTCCGAAGCTTTGTCGCTTTCCAGGTCGACCCACCCGACAACGCCCTGAATGAGGTCATGCCCGTCCGCGAGCCCCAGCAGGAACTCCGTCTCTGCCACTGTCGGTGCCGCCTGAACCGCTATCGTTGCCCCGACGCGACAGGCTTTTGCGGGCCGTGTCAGGTCGGGTGGAAGAAAATCGCGACGTATCGCCTCTACACTGTCGTTCATCCAGAAATAGTCGCCACGCGAGACCTTCCAGAAATGCTGGTGCGCGTCGACAATCATGTGTCACCTCCTCAACTAGACAATTCCTGCGTTGCAAAAGTCGTCGAATATCAATTGACCTAATAATGTACTTAATTATAAAAAACATAAATATCAAGCGAGGCAACATGTCAACAACCCCGATCATCCAGTTTGGAACGAGCCGGTTTCTCCAGGCTCATGTAGACCTGTTCGTGTCCGAAGCATTGCAGCATGGAGACGCGGCGGGGCACATAACTGTCGTGCAGAGCAGCGGCGATCCTTCCAGGTCTGCGCGGTTGGCCGCACTGGCGAATCCTGCGGGATTTGAAGTCCGTATCAGGGGACTCCACAACGGTGAGCTCGTGGACAGGAGTGTCTCGGTAAAAAGTGTCGCCCGGGCCCTTTGTCTGCCTCGTGATCTGGAGACCGTCACGAAAATCATGTCGACGGAGGCAAGGATCGTGCTTTCGAATACTTCCGATGCCGGTTTCCGAAGTCAGGCAGAGGACCGCGCCCTGGAATTTTCGACTGGCATGTCCTACCCGGCCAAATTGACATGGTTGCTGTTCAAACGGTTTTCAGCCGGCGGCGAACCTATCCAGATCATGCCTGCTGAGCTTGTTCCCGACAATGGAGACACACTTCGGGATCTGGTGCTGTCGATCGCTCGTCTCTATCCGGAAGATTTCCAGGTCTGGCTACGAGACAGGGTGCTCTGGATCAATTCGCTGGTCGACAGGATCGTTTCTGAGCCAATCGAGCCTGCCGGAGCGATTGCCGAACCCTACGCGCTCTGGGCGATCGAGAACCAGCCGGGCTTCCTGCCTCCGTGCTCCCATCCTGATGTCAAGGTGGTGAGTGATCTGAAAGAGTTTGAAACTCTCAAGCTCTACATCCTGAACCTCGGGCACACCTACATTGTCTCCCGCTGGCGGCGAATGGCGGATGGCAAAACCCAGTTTGTCAGGGACTACCTGATGGATGAGGGCAACCTGAGCGATCTCCGCGACCTCTACCGCGAAGAAGTGATACCCGCATTTGGAGCTCAGGGGTGCGGAGAGGCGGCAGAAGCCTATGTCGCATCCACGATCGACCGGTTTCGCAATCCCTATCTCGATCACAGGCTCTCCGATATCGCCCAGAACCATGCTGAGAAAGTCGAGCGGCGTATCGGGACTTTTCTTGATTTCGCCCGCAAGGCAGACCCGTCCCTGCAAATACCCCGGCTTGAAACCCTGGTCCATCAAACAAGAAAGGCGGAAGCGCCATGAAACGCAACCGGATCGGCAACACGGATGTGTGGGTGACGGATATTTCCTTCGGGGCTTCCGGCATCGGTAATATGGGGCGCAGTGTGACGGACGAGGAAGCCGAAGAGGTGCTTCTTGCCGCCTGGCAAGCGGGGATTCGGTATTTTGACACGGCGCCACATTACGGGCGCGGGCGTTCGGAGCAGCGGCTCGGTCGTTTCCTGCGCTCTAAAAATCGGGACGATTTTGTCTTGTCCACCAAGGTCGGGCGGGTGCTGTTCCCCGGCGAAGCGCGCTCCGAGGCCGATGGTTTCATCGCCCCTCTACCGAATGATGTGCGTTATGACTATTCGGGTGACGGCATCGAGGCCTCGCTCGACCACAGTCTGGATCTGCTTCAGGTGGCCAGTATCGATATCGCCTATGTGCACGATATCGGCGGCTATACCCACGGATCGCACAATGCCGCCTATATGAGGGATCTTTTTGAGACAGGGTTGGACCGGCTGAGGCAGTTGAAGGAAAAGGGCAGGATCCGCGCCTTCGGGCTCGGGGTCAACGAGACGCAGGTCTGTCTGGACGTGCTCCAGGAGGCCGATCTCGATGTGATCCTGCTGGCCGGTCGCCTGACCCTGCTCGACCGGCAGGCGGAGGAGGGGCTGACACGTCTCTGCCGTGAAAGGAACACAAGCCTCGTGCTCGGGGGGATCTTCAATTCGGGAATTCTAGCCACGGGCCCGATCGACGGGGCCTGGTACGATTATGCGCCTGCGCCGGAAGATGTCATGGCAAGGGCCGAGGTTTTGCAGAAAAAATCCGAGGCGCTGGGCATGCCGCTCGCCAGCGCGGCACTTCAATTCTCCAGGTCCTATCCGGGCGTCGCCTCCACGCTGCTGGGAACGGCCAAGGTATCCTCGCTTGCCGGCAACCTAACCGCCCTCGAGCGGAAGCCGCCCGTAGGGTTCGACGAGGCTTTCGGGCTGCCTGCCGCAATCAGGCCAGCCTGTGTATCCGGAGCGAATTGAGGAGCGTTTCCTTCGAGCGCCTGAGGTGCCGGGACGCCGCGTCTTCCGCGGCTCTTTCATCACGCCTCAGCAGCGCGTCGATCCAGCTCAGATGTTCCTGGATGGCGTCCCGGTTCCGTTGCAGTTCGTCGCTCTTGTCCCACATGTAGTGATAGTGGAATATCAGCGAAATTACCTTCTGTGCTTCGATCACGAACCTGTTCTTGACGATGCTGTTCAGTGTCGCGTGAAATTTCTCGTCGAGTTTCGAAAAGTCGTGATAGCGCGCGTCGATATCGTTGTTCAGTTCGATGTGTTCCAGTTTGAGTGCTTGCAGTTTGTCCCAAATCTCATGTTCGTCGGGCAATTGCAGGAGTTGGCGGACTGCGTTGAGTTCCAGCACCATTCTGAATTCGGAAAGTTCGATGGCAAAATCGGCTGTGAAGCCCAGCAGGATCCAGCCGCCCTTGGCTCGCCGTTCCACCAGGCCGAAACGGCTCAGGCTGGCCAGAAACTCCTGGAGCACGTGAGGGTGAACGCCGAACTGCCGCGACAGTTGCGCAACATTGAGCGACGTTCCCGCGGGAACGTCGAACCGGAGAACCCATTCCAGAAAGCGCTGTTCCAGTTCCTCCACGGATACCTGGTCGCCGGCTTCTTCCAGGCGATGCTCTGCAACGGGGGGGCGGATGATAGTCTTTTTTCGTCCCTGCCACTCGATGAGTTTTTGTTCATCGAGTTTCTGCAGAGCGTTGCGGACGACAGTCCGGCTGACTTCCATCTTTTCCGCCAGCATCGACTCCGGCGGGAGTTCGTCGCCGGGACGCATTGAGGCGCAGATATCGAGCAGTGTGTTGTAGGCGCTTCTGAAGCGTTCGTCTGTTCGAGCCATGAATGCGATCTGAAATTCAAGGTATCCAGTCGCTGGTTCTAACGCCAAAACCGGCAAACGCAAAAGCCGCGGCCAGACGCGAGTGGTATCGGAGGAATTGCGTCGCTTTTTCCGGAGTGGCGATTGCTCTTACAGGCCGAGTGCGCGCATCTGTTGCGACATCTGCGTGAATGACCCGGCAACGTGCTTGTTGATCACTGCTTCGGCTCTGGCGGCATCGTTTGCACGGAAGGCGGCCAGCAATTCCCTGTGCTCGTCCATGATCGCCTGATGCCGCACGGGGCTGATCTTGAGCTTGGCGCCATGCACATTGAGCGCAGTGCGAAGTTTCTTCCATAGGTCAGCCGCAACATGATTGTAGTGCCGCCGGCAAATCGACCAATGGAATTCGAAGTCCAGTTTCCTGAACTCGTTCAGGTTGCCTGTGGGCAATTCTTCGATCCTACGCTGGATTTCCTCCATCTCGTCAATCATCTCGGATTGGGCATAGTCCGCAAACCAGGTAACGAAATAGGGTTCGAGAAGCTGGAGCACCTCGAAGATGTTTTGAATGGTGCTGGCGTTGGCATGCTTGACCACCGCCCCCCTGTTGGGGTGGATCTCCACAAAACCTTCCCCTTGCAGAAGACGCAAAACCTCCCGTACGGGGCTGGTGCTGACGCCATAGCGCTTTGCCAGCTCAGACACCTTTAGCCGCTGACCCGCTGCCAGCTTGCCGGTCGATATCTCGTCTAGAACGGCGTCATAAAGCGATTGTTCCTGGTCACCGGCCTTGCTGAACGCACTCATTGTCTACCTCCGGGCATCGCGCCTCGTTCCAGTTTCCTAACAGCACAACCTTTTTGCCTCAATTGAAACTGTCCCGATTTGCGGGATTTTGTTGGTGAAAACATAAGCGAACGTGCCCCAGAAATCAAAAACAATCGACTAATATAAAAAAATAGTCGACGATTTAGATATTTTGGTATAATCTTTTCGAAATTGCCAAAAAGGGGAGCTCACAATGTCAGAGGCGACGGAGGTCGTTGATTATCAGCCCAAGGCCGCGCCCGCCGGGTGGGAGGATCGCGCGGCCCGCATCGAGTCGATCACCCCGTTCCTCGTGCAGGTGGGCAAGCGCAACCAGCTTATCGTCAAGCTCGAAACCGAGGACGGGCTGTTCGGCTGGGGGGAAAGCGGATTGTCGGGCCGGGAGAGTGCGGTCAGTGCGGCGATCGATCATTTTGCCGCCTTTCTGATCGGGCAGGATTCGCGCCGGATCGGCCGTATCTGGCAGGAGTGCTATCGCAGTCAGTATTTCGAGGGCGGCAGGGTCCTGACGGCTGCAATCTCCGCCATCGACATCGCGTTGCATGATGTCCTCGGCAAGCGGCTTGGTGTGCCGGTGCATCAGTTGCTTGGCGGACGTCAGAGACACGCTGTGCCGACATTTGCGAGCACCATGGGGCGCACGCGAACGGAACTCTTCGAACAGGCCGACTACCTCATATCGCTTGGCTGGGACTGCGTGCGCATCTACCCGTCGAACTTCGACGGCGGTGACATCCACGATCCCCGGATCGGGTTGGGCACGGTCGCGGACGATCTTGTGCAATTGCGCGAGAGACTGGGGAGGGGTATCGCGATCGGCATCGACCTGCACCACCGTCTGAGTGTCGCGGAAGCGGCCAGCTTCTGCCACATGCTGCCGCCGGGAACGCTCGACTTTCTGGAGGAGCCTATCCGCAGCGAAGCGCCCGAGGCCTATGCCGCTCTGCGCAAGATGACGTCCGTTCCGTTCGCGATCGGAGAGGAATTTTCTTCCAAGTGGCAAGCGGCGCCCTTTATCGAGCAGGGCCTGACCCAGTACATGCGCCTGGATATCTGCAACATCGGCGGCTTCACGGAGGCGATGAAGGTCGCCGGATGGTCCGAGCGGTTCTACATCGATCTCATGCCGCACAACCCGCTTGGCCCGATCTGTACGGCGGCGACGGTGCACATGAGCGCGGCCGTGCCGAATTTCAGCTGGCTGGAAACGCGCCAGTCTCCGGTGGAGGACCTCGGCTTCCACGATCCGGAAATCTTCCCGGTCCAGGTCGAACTCGATGGGCCGGTCTATCCGGTGCCCGACACGCCGGGTCTCGGTGTGGAGGTCGACGAGACCGCCATAACGAACCAGCGTCCGGTTCATGTCGAGGCGCCCCATCTGAGGCGGTCCGACGGTTCGGTCACCAACTGGTGAGTTAACGACAACTCATTCCTGAAAGAGGAGGCAAGAATGAGCACTAGCAGAAATCTGAGAATGGTCCTGTTCGGCAGCGTCGCCGGGATATGTCTGGCGGCCGCAACCGGAGGAGTTGCGGTGGCCGGAGATTTCCAGGAGGCGCCCGGTCTGACAGAGCGCGTGAAGGCGGGTGAACTGCCGCCGGTCGAGGAGCGCCTGCCGACTGAGCCGATGGTCATGGAGCCGCTGAACAGTATCGGAGAATATGGCGGAACGCTGCGCCGGGCCATTCTAGGCGGTGGGGACCAGCACAATATCGTCCGTCTCATCGGGTCGGAAAACCTGGTGCGCTGGAGCCCCGATTGGTCGACCATCGAGCCGAACATCGCCGAGAGCTTCACGGTCTCCGACGACGCCACGACTTTCACGTTCAAGCTGCGCAAGGGCATGCGCTGGTCGGACGGTGAGCCGTTTACCGCGGATGACATCATGTTCTGGTACGAAGTGTTTTCGGACGAGCGGTTGACGCCGACGAAACATCCGAATTTTGTCGGCCCCTCCGGGCCGGTGACCGTCACCAGGATCGATGACGAGACCGTCGAGTTCAAGTTCGGCGAGCCCAACGGCCTGTTCTTGCAGAACATGGCCTACGGCTTCGGTTACTATGTCGTCAATTATCCGAAACATTACCTGTCGCAGTTCCACATCGAGCACAATCCGGACGTCGGCAAGCTCGTCGAGGCGGAGCCCGCCGCAGCCGACTGGACACAGTTGTTCAACTTGAAGTCCGGGCCCATGCATACGCCCATCTTCTGGCAGAACCCGGATCGCCCGACGCTGCATCCCTGGCACCTGAGCAATGCCTACGGCGCCTCCGCGCGCGTGGTGGCGGAACGCAATCCCTATTTCTGGAAGGTCGATCCGGAGGGCAATCAGCTGCCCTATATCGACCGGATCACCTGGGATCAGGTGGAAGACGTTGAATCCATCATGCTCAAGGCCTTCAACGGCGAGATCGACTACATGGCGCGTCACATCGGCCGACCGGTCAACCTGGCCGCGCTGACGGACAACAAGGAGCGCGGCAAGTACGACTTCTACCAGGTTGGCGACATTCCGGCGAGCCAGACCACCATCATGTTCAACCTGAACAACAATGACCCGGTGAAGAACGCGATCGTCAACAATGTCGATTTCCGCCGTGCGATCAGCCATGCCGTCGACCGCGAGGAAATCAACGACATCGTCTACCTGGGCGCGGGGCGGCCGGTTCAGACTGCCCCCCATCCGCTTGCGCCTTTCTACAAGGAAGAATGGGCGACGCGCGACACCGAATTCGATCCAGAGCTTGCCAACGAGTTGCTCGACAGTATTGGCCTCGACAAGCGCGACGACGAAGGTTATCGCCTCGGGCCGGACGGTGAGCGGTTCACACTGGTATTCCTGATTGCCGACGTCTTTGGATGGCAATACCCGGACGTGATGGAGCTTGTCGCCGGTTATGCCAAGGATGTCGGGCTCGACTTCCAGGTCCGGGCAAGCGACCGGTCACGGCTGATTGAGCTGGTCAGCTCCGCCGAGCATGACGCCTATATCTGGAACTGTCCCGGCGGTCTGGTCGATGCCTATGCCAATCCGGATTGTTATCTGCCACGTGGGCAGGCGGTGTTCTGGGCACCCAAGTGGGCGGCATGGGGCGCGGACCCGGCAACGGGCGAGGAGCCACCCGAAAACATCAAAAAGCTGTTCGATATCTATCAGGGTGTGACGTCAACCGCCGATCCGCAGATGCAGGAAAAGGCGCTGGTCGAACTGATCGACGCTGCCAGCGAACAGCTGCTGACTGTTGGCCTGATCCAGAGCGAAGGCGCTTTCGGTATCGCTCGCGCCAATCTGCGCAACTACGCGGATCCGATGCCGATCGCCGGGCAGCTCTGGACGCCAGCCCCCTATACGGCGCAATTCTACTTCGAAGGCGGCGACAACCTGCCCTGACGAAGTATGTGGTCTGTCCCTGGCCTAAGGGAGCAGACTCACTCCACCGCGGGGCCTGCCATGTCCTCCCGGCAGCAGCCCCGCGGCCTTTTCCCAATCGAACCGATGCCCTGCGAGGCGGAACAAGGCCATGCTTGGATTTTTATACCGTAGGCTGCTCTACATGGTGCCGACCGTCTTCATGATTTCGGTCGTTACCTTCGTGATTATCCAGCTTCCCCCCGGGGATTACCTGGACACGCTGGCAGCCGAGCTGAACGATGCCGGGGGCCTGGACGAAGGCACCATGGAGACCCTTCGGGAACAGTACGGACTCGGCCAACCGATGTACGTGCAATATCTGAAATGGATAACCCGCATCCTGTTTTATGGCGATTTCGGTATTTCCTTCGAGAAGAACCTGCCGGTGAACGACCTCATCTGGGACCGGCTTGGCTGGACTTTCGCCATTTCTCTCCTGACGCTGTCCTTCATCTGGCTGACCGCGGTCCCGATCGGCATCTATTCCGCGGTGCGCAAATACTCCTTCGGCGACTACGTCGCGACCTTCGTCGGCTTTGTCGGGCTGGCCGTGCCGAATTTCCTGCTGGCGCTGGTGATGATGTATGTCGCCTTCAAGTATTTCGGCCAGAGTGTCGGTGGCCTAGTCAGCCCGCATCTCATCGGGCAGCCCTGGACGGCAGAAAAATATCTCGACTTGCTCGCTCACATCTGGATGCCGATTGTGGTGGTCGGTACATCGGGCGCAGCGGCGCTCATCCGGATCATGCGAGCCAATTTGCTCGATGAACTGTACCGTCCCTATGTGGTCACCGCGCGCGCGAAGGGGATGTCGGAGTTCCAGCTTCTCCTGAGATATCCAGTCCGTGTGGCGCTCAACCCCTTCATCTCAACGATTGGCTGGATCCTGCCCACACTGGTTTCCGGTGAAATCATCGTTGCCGTCGTGATGAACCTGCCAACCACCGGGCCGCTGCTTTTGCGCGCTCTGCTTGTTCAGGACATGTACCTGGCAGGTTCGCTCATTTTTCTCGTCAGCATCCTCACAGTGTTCGGAACGCTGATCAGCGACCTGCTGCTTGCCTGGATTGACCCGAGGATCCGTTACCAATGACCGTAGAGACGACCATGGAACCGGTTGAGGAAGCCAACAGGGAAGAGACACCGGAACTGCTCGGGCCATGGGCCCTGATGTGGAGCAAGTTCCGTCGGCATCGGGTCGCCTATGTGAGTCTCTGGATTACCGGCTTCATCTACTTCATGGCGGCTTTCGGCGACTTTCTGGCTCCGGTCCAGATCGACGAGACCAACCGCCGGGGGATCTTCGTGCCACCGCAGGGCATTCATCTGTTCAAGGAAGACGTGGACGGGACGCGAACCTTTCAGTTGCACGCCAAGGCACTGAAGATGCAGGTCGACAAGGCCACCATGCGACGCAGTTATGTGGAAAGGCCTGACAAAGTCATTCCGCTCGGGTTCTTCGTGCGCGGTTACGACTACCGGATCCTTGGTCTGATCCCGACCAATATCCATTTTTTCGGACCGACAGATCCGAAGGATACCGTTTATTTCCTTGGATCCGACCGACTCGGGAGGGATATACTCAGCCGCATTATCGTCGGCACCAGGGTCTCCATGTCGATCGGTCTCGTCGGCGTCGCCGTGTCGCTCGTGATCGGCGTCGCTCTGGGCGGCCTGTCCGGCTACTATGGCGGCTGGGTGGATACGCTGATCCAGAGGTTGATCGAGTTTCTGCGCTCGATACCGACGATCCCGCTTTGGATGGGGCTGGCGGCAGCAATTCCCCTCAGCTGGCCGCCACTGCACACCTATTTCATCGTGACGATAATCGTCTCCATGATCGGATGGACGAGCCTGGCGCGTGAGGTTCGGGGCAAGTTCCTGTCGATGCGCAACGAGGATTTCATCGTTGCGGCCCGACTTGACGGCCTATCCGACTGGGAGGTGATCCGCAAGCACATGGTGCCTTCCTTCTCAAGTCACATCATCGCCTCGCTCACTCTGGCGGTTCCGCTGATGATCCTGGCGGAAACCTCGCTTTCGTTCCTCGGTATCGGTCTGCAACCGCCGATCGTGTCCTGGGGGACCCTGCTCAAGGAAGCCCAGAACATTCGCACGATAATCGAGGCGCCCTGGCTGCTTATTGCGCCCGGTACAACGATCATCATCGCCGTTCTGGCGCTCAACTTCCTGGGAGACGGCCTCCGTGACGCAGCAGACCCCCATGCCCACTGACCTTTCGCCAGGCATGCCGAAAGGAGCTCCCTTGGTCGAGATCAGAGGGCTCAAGACCCACTTCGCAACTCATGACGGTGTGGTGAAGGCGGTCGATGGTGTCGATCTGGATATCTACGCCAATCGCACCTTGTGCATCCTGGGCGAATCCGGCTGCGGCAAGTCGATCATGGCCCGTTCGGTGCTGCGGATCGTCGATGCGCCGGGAAAGATCGTAGACGGCAGCATCGTCTACCGTCCGGATGACCGACGGCCAGTCGATCTGGCAGCCCTCAGGCCCGGCTCGCGCCAGCTCAGGCAGATCCGGGGTCAGGATATCGCGATGATCTTTCAGGAGCCGATGTCTTCGCTGGGGCCGATCACCAAGATCGGCAAGCAGATCGTCGAGACGATCCTCCTGCACAGGAACGTCACCAAGACTGAGGCGAAGGAACAGGCCATAGAACTGCTCGACAAGGTCGGAATTCCAAGGCCGGCGGAGCGGTACGAGGCCTATCCGTTCGAGCTCTCCGGCGGCATGCGCCAGAGGGCAATGATCGCAATGGCACTGTCGTGCCGGCCGAAGTTACTGATCGCCGACGAGCCGACCACAGCTCTGGACGTCACGACGCAGGCGCAGATCCTGGACCTGATCGCGGAACTGAAGGAGGAGCTCAACATGGCGGTGCTCCTGATCACGCACGACCTGGGCGTTGTCGCAGAGGTCGGCGAGGACGTCGCGGTGATGTATATGGGCAAGATCGTCGAAAAGGCGGATGTTTTCTCCATCTTCGAACGGCCGCAGCATCCCTATACCCAGGCCTTGATGGAATCGGTACCGAAGCTCGGCATGGAAAGACGGCAACGATTACCGGCAATCCGGGGCATGGTCCCGCACCCTCTGGCAAGGCCGACAGGTTGCGCATTCCGGACGCGCTGCGATCGGTTCATGCCTGGAACCTGCGATAGATCCGAACCTGAGATGATGACACGAGACCAGTCCCAGGTTGCCTGTTTCCTGCATTCGAGGGAGGTGGCTGATGTCTGAGACAATCCTGAGCGTCGACGGTCTCAACATGCATTTTCCGATCGGTGGCGGCTTCTTCGGCAAACCGGTCGACGTGGTGCGCGCGGTCGACAATGTCAGCTTCAGCGTCAGGCGACGCGAGACCTTCGGCATCGTCGGGGAGAGCGGCAGCGGCAAGACGACGCTGGGACGCTGTCTGATGCGGGTGCTGACACCAAGTTCCGGCCGCATGATGCTGAATAGACGCAACCGGCCGGAAACCAATCTCGCGGATTGCGGCAAGGCTGAACTTCGCGATGTCTGGAAAGACATGCGCATGGTCTTCCAGGATCCCCAGGCCTCCTTGAATCCAAGGCTTCGTGTGCTCGACATCGTCGGCCAGAGCCTGCAGAAAACCGAAGGTCTGCGGGGGCGCGAACTCGCGGACAGGGTTTCCGGTCTGTTGCGCAAGGTCGGCTTGCGGCCCGAATTCCTGATGCGCTACCCCAACGCCTTTTCCGGTGGTCAGCGCCAGCGGCTCGGAATCGCAAGGGCGCTGGCGACCAACCCTGAACTCATCATCGCCGACGAGGCGGTTTCCGCACTCGATGTCTCCATCCAGGCACAGATCCTCAACCTGATGCAGGACCTGCAGGACCAGTACGATCTGACCTACATCTTCATCGCCCACGATCTGGCCGTCGTTGAGCACATCTGCGACCGGATCGCCGTGATGTACCTGGGGCAGATCGTCGAGCTTGCCGACAGGCAGGAATTGTTCTCAAGGCCAAAACATCCCTATACGCGGGCACTTCTCGACGCGGTTCCAGTTCCCGATCCGCGACGACGGCGCCGGAAGGTTCAGCAAGTGAAGGCGCCCGTTGGGGCGGTGACCGGCACGGGATGCCGCTTTGCCTCGCGTTGTCCGCAGGCGGGCGACATCTGCCGCAATACCCCTCCGCCCGTTCGCCAGGTCAATGGCGCGAACGTTCTTTGCCACTTTGCCGGGCAGATCTGACTTTCCGGCTTCCTTACACACCGGTTTCCCCAGGGATTCCAGTGCCCACCCGTATTACCAGGGTTCTTTTGCATGACAGTAGCTCCCTCGACCGGCCGTCGGCCCAACGTCCTCCTGATATCCACCGACCAGCAGCGCGGCGATTGCATTGGCCTGGATCGCCGAGGCGTGAGAACACCGCATATCGACAGGATCGGGAGGGACGGGACGCGGTTTGCAAAGTGCATCACACCCCATCCGATGTGTCAGCCGGCAAGGGCGTCGATCCTGACCGGAAAACTGCCCTATTCGCATGGAGTCCGCGACAATGGCCGTAATCTCGACGCGGCGATCGGCGAACTTGGACTGGGCGGTGTCTTCTCCGGCGCTGGCTACGACACCCGGTTTATCGGCAAAGCGCATTTCTCGTCGAACGAGACTTTCCATCCCACTGGAACGCCCGAATGTTACCACAGCACCGCCGATTTTCCGGCTGACTGGGGAGGACCCTATTTCGGTTTCCGACATGTCGAGCTGATGCTGCGACCCCATCATCATTGCACCTGGAAGGATGCTCCATACACGCTTCACTACGAGAATTTTCTCGACGGCGATGGAATGGGCAGGATCCGCTGGAGCCGCGCCAAGGAGCAGGTCGAGCCGCTTTCCTCCCATTTTCAGGCGTGGCGCTCCGCCCTGGAGCCCGGCTGGCACTCTACGCCCTGGATAGGCGACCGGGCGATAGACCTGATCGAGAACTCGCATGACAAGCCGTTTTTTGCATGGGTTTCCTTTCCGGACCCGCATCCGCCCTTCCTTGCGCCGAAACCGTGGGCAAACATGTATCACCCGGACGAGGTCGATCTGCCGGTGCACCGGGTCCTGGACCTTGACCGCCGTCCGTGGTGGCACCGTGCCTTCCTTGAAAGCCCTGTCCGCTGGAACCTGAAACGGGAACATGCGGAAGGAGGGACCAACTGGGGTGTCACCAAACCGCTGAGCGAACAGCAGTTGCGCGACATCACTGCGATCTACTACGGCATGATATCCTGGGTGGACGATCAGGTCGGACGCATCCTGTCGGCTCTTGAGCGCACCGGTCAACTGGACAATACGGTTGTGGTCTTCATATCCGATCATGGAGAGTGGCTCGGCGATCATGGTCTGCTGCTGAAAGGCCCGATGCTCTATGACGGATTGCTGCGCGTCCCCTGCCTGATTTTCGGCCCCCTGGTGCCGGCGGGCCGTACGGTGACCGATCCGGTGTCCACGGTGGACCTGCGCCAGACCCTGGCGGACCTTTGCGGACTTGAGGCGAGCGGTGACAGCGGCCGGTCGCTTTGTCCGGTCATGACCGGAAGCGAGAGACGCGAATTCGCCTTGAACGAGTGGGAGGTCGACGCATCCCGCAGCGGTATCGACATGGACCTGACCACGGTGCGCAGCGACCGCTACCGCATGTCGGTCGATCTCAAGACCGACACCGGCGAACTCTACGACCTCCACGACGACCCGGATGAAATGAGCAATCTTTTCGACGATGCCGGTTATGCCTCCGTCCGGACCGAGCACATGGACATGATCCGCTCGCGACCGGATGACAAGATCCCCGCCGCACCCAGGGTCGGATGGCACTAGAAGTCAGTTCAATGTTATGGACAGGGAGATCGATCCGAACCGGTCTCCATAGGGGGTGGGGGCGTACAGGTTGAAGTTCGATCTGGATGTATTCGATGTGCGTGGGAGGGGCTGTTTAATCAGGTCCGGCAACAGAAGCGAAGGCTTTTCGCCGTGTTGTCATTTCGGCGGTCTGCCTAATTCTCCCCCTCTTGACAGTCGAATGGACATACAAGTATGTTCACGTGAACATTACGAGCTATATCGTAAGGCGACTGTCCAGACAGCAGGATCTCAAGTCGTCTTACGGGAGGAGTTTTACCAAGCTGAGCTTTGCTTCGTTCCGGCGCCACTCGAAGGGGGCGGTTCCGGAAGCGCCCGTCTTGTGCACGGGTGATGTTTCCAAATGAAAGCCGATCGGAACCGACGGTTTGCGGACCTTGAAAAGTCCGAACAAAAGGGAGTGAATGTAGTGTCCAAGAAGTCAATTGCCGCAGGCATTGTTGCCGCAGTTTCATTGGCAAGCAGCGCTGTTCAGGCGGCTGATTATCCCGAGCGCCCAATCCAGATGGTGGTGCCATGGGGAGCCGGAGGCGGCACGGATGCCGTCGCCCGCATCCTGGCCTCGGTTCTGCAGGAGGACCTCGGACAACCTGTCAATGTCGTGAACCGTACGGGCGGGTCCGGCGTTGTGGGCCACTCTGCCATCTCCACCGCCGAGCCCGACGGCTATACGATCGGTCTTGCGACTGTCGAAATCACCATGATGCATTGGCAGGGCCTCACCGACCTCACGTTTAACGACTATGACATCATCGGTATCGTCAATCAGGACGCCGCTGGCGTAATGGTCTCGAGCGACAGCGAATATCAGGACATCAAGGCGTTGAACGAGGCCATCACCGCAAGTCCTGCCGGAACCTTCTCCGCTTCCGGCACGGCGCAAGGCGGCATCTGGCACGTGGCTCAGGCCGGCTGGGCAGTCGCCGCTGGCAAGGGGGCGGATCATGTCAAGTGGGTGCCCAGCGAAGGCTCAGCCTCAGCGATAACCGACATGGTGGCCGGTGGCGTGGACATTGTAACGGCTTCCCTGCCCGAAGGACGGACCATGATCGAGGCGGGTCGTATCGTCCCGATCGCAACCATGGGTGCAGAGCGGCATCCTCTCTACCCGGAAGTGCCGACTCTCAAGGAAGCAACCGGTGCGGACTGGACACTGGTCGCATGGCGCGGCGTCTTCGCTCCCAAGGGTTTGCCGGAGGATGTGCGCACAAAGCTGGAAGCAGCGGTCGAAAAAGCCTTCGAAAGCAAGGAGTACCAGGAATTCATGCAGAGCCGGGGTCTGGGCGCTGTCTGGCTAGGCGGTGAAAACGCAAGGGATTTCGTCGCGCAGTCCGATGCGACCTTCGGCGAAGTGCTCAAGGCCGCGGGTCTGGCGAAGTAGGAATGCGGGGCCGGGTGCGTTCGCACCCGGCCCGTCAAACCTGAGGAGGGACCGGTGGTGAAAGCGAACCATACGATACTCGGCATGCTGGTTCTTCTGGTCGGGACAATGCTCGTCGTCACTTCTTTCAATTATGCAGCTCTCCCGGGGCAGGCTTATGGCGGTGGCACAATGCCCAGGCTGATTGGAACTGGAGGGATCTTGCTCGGACTCTATCTCGTCGTCACAAGCCGGTTCAAAGGACGGGTCGCTTCGTTTCCTTCCGAGGGAAACGGTCGGGCTGACTGGCTGAAAGACCGGCGGAAGTTTGCTGTTCTGGCGGTACTCGGGTCCATCATTTTCTACATGCTGGCGTCGCCGGTGGCAGGCTTTCTTCCGACGGTCGTTGTCATGACCGGCACGCTCATGTTGCTGCTTGGAGTGAAGGTTCTGACCGCGGTGACAATCTCCTTCGTTACGGCGTTTGTTACCTATTTCGGGTTCAGTCGCCTGCTCCTCGTGCCCTTGCCGCGAGGGCCGATCGAAAACCTGCTTTGGTAATCCATCGCCAGTTCGGATCCCGACATGTTTGTTCAAGCCATTCAGATCGTCCTGCAACCCGACGTTCTCCTGACGATCTTTTTCGCCGGTTGCTTTGGCATGTTTGTCGGCGCCATTCCTGGCCTCACGGCGACCATGGCAACCGCGCTACTGGTTCCCATCACCTTCTTCATGGATCCTGTGCCGGCCATCGCGTCCATTGTTGCGGCAACCGGAATGGCCATCTTTGCCGGGGATATCGCCGGAACCCTGATGCGCATGCCCGGTACGCCCGCGTCTGCTGCCTATGTGGAGGATGCCCACCAGATGAGCCAGGCGGGCAAAGCCAACGAGGCGCTCGGCGCTTGCCTCGTCTTTTCGGCGATCGGCGGAATTGCGGGGACCCTTGTCCTCAGCCTGGTTGCGCCTCAGCTCGCAGAGCTTGCGCTAAAGTTTTCGTCCTTCGAGTATTTCTGGCTGGTGCTTCTGGGACTTTCGTGCGCGGTGTTCGTATCCTCGGGTGCACCAGCGCTTGGCCTGATCTCGCTCTTTATCGGTCTCACGGCATCTCTTGTCGGGCAGGAGAACCCGACTGGCGCGTCGCGGTACACCTTTGGTTCCGTCGAACTCCTGGCCGGTATTCAGTTCATACCCGCAATGATCGGATTATTCGCCGTTTCCGAAATACTGCGTTCCTACACCAAGCCGTCCGCCGAAGCTCGAATCCCGCCGGTCAAGGGCTCAATCTTCCGACCGCAGCTCGGCAATTTGCGCCGCTATCCCAGGCAGGTCTTGCGCGGATCAGGTGTCGGGACCTTGATCGGCGCGCTCCCGGGGGCCGGAGCCGACATTGCCGCCTGGGTATCCTTTGCGATCTCCAAGAGGTTCTCGAAAGACAAGAAACGGTTTGGAACGGGGCATGTTGAAGGACTTGTGGAAGCCGGCGCCTCGAACAACGCCGCTGTCTCAGGTGCCTGGATCCCGGCACTCGTTTTCGGTATTCCCGGGGACACGATCACGGCCATCGTAATTGGCGTGATGTTTGTCAAAGGCCTCAATCCGGGACCGATGATTTTCATCCAGCAGCCTGAAATGGTCTATGCGATCTTTCTCGTTTTCATACTCGCAAATCTGATCATGCTGCCAATCGGCTGGGTTGCAATCCATGTCGCAGGAAGACTTCTCGGCGCGCCGCAACGCATTTTGATGCCGGTCATCCTGGTCTTTTGCACTGTTGGCGCTTACGCCATCAATAATTCAATGGCTGGCGTCGTCATCATGCTGTGTTTCGGTGTGCTCGGCTTCCTGATGGAGGAAAACGGGATACCGCTGGCTCCCGCCATTCTGGGCCTGGTGCTCGGGCCGATGCTGGAGAAGTATTTCATTGTCTCCATGATCAAGGCAGACGGTGATCTTCTTGCCTTTTTCAGTCGCCCGATTGCCGGTGGGCTCGGAGCAATCACAATCTTGATGTGCCTTGTGCCCGTGCTGGGCTGGTTGAGGCGCCGTCGTTCGGTTCGTATCCCTGAAATGTAGCGCTCTCGGCAAACGGACAGGCTCATCAAAGCAGCGGATGATACTCGATTTCCAAGTGGATCCGGCCGCGTCGGGCCGGGAAGGGCACACTTATGCTGCCTCAGCTGTTGCGAATGATCAGCTCGGCGTCAAACGCGAAGGTACTGGAGCGATCTTTGCCGGTCGCTTTGCCTTCCAGCACCTGGAGCACCTGTTCGGCGAGCGGCGTGACCGGAACGCTGATGGTCGAGATACCGCCTTCGATCCAGGTATAGAAGGACGGATCGCCATAGCCGATAAATGCCAGATCGCGTCCGGGTTTACGGCCTTCTGTAAGCAGCGCGTTGAGAGACCCGTTCGAGATCTCGAAACCGGCACAGACGATTGCCGTGGCCCGACCTTCACGCAGGAGGTCCCTTGTCGTGGCGGCCCCCATATCGAAGGAGGGCGGGGCCGTGCGGATCAATGCGGGTGACCGCTTGAGGCCGCATTTTTTCAATCCGGCCCGGAAGGCCTTCAACCGATTTCTGCCGGAGGAGAGCGCGCTGCTTGCACCAATGAAGGCGATTTCCCTGTGGCCCCGTCCGTACAGGTGCACCACCGCGTCGGAGATGGCTCCGGCATCCTCGACGATGATGGCCGTTTCCTCTCCGGTCACCGGCCTCTGCCGGATCAACTGCACGACGTCCAGGCCACCGAAGTCCTGCGGAGCCGCAGCGTCCTCGAGGTTCTGGAGTGGCGCGGGCACAAGGATCACCGCCTTTGCCTGCACTTCGCGAAGCTGCTGCACCGCCTTTCGTTCTGCAACGGCATCGTCTCCGGTCAGGTGAATGATGAGCTGGAAGCCTAGCCGCTCGCAGCTCCAGGCAAGGTCATTGGCGAATTTGGCGTAGAATTCGTTGACGATGTTGGGCAGCAGCAGGCCGAGGATGCGGGTCCCGTCGCCACGCATCGCCGTGGCTGCCGCGTTCTTGATGTAGCCCAGCTCCGCGGCGCGTCTGCGGACGAGCTTGCGCGTTTCCTCCTGGACATTGGGGTTGTCGGACAGCGCACGCGAGACCGTCATGTGGGAAATGCCGAGATCTTTTGCGATCGTCTTGATCGTTACGCGCGCAGCCACGATTTGCCACCTCATCTAAAAATTTTCGAAACTATGGCTTGACACGAACCGGATGGCAATGCCAATTGTTCACGTGAACATTGTTGATGAAAGGCGCCGGGGCGGCGGATGATGGAAACACTCAGGCACAGATGTGAAGCGTTGATCGAGGAGCTCGGCCTTGCCGGCGGTCGGCGTCTGAGCAGCGTCGAGCCTTTGACCGGCGGCGTTGCCTCGGACATTGCGGTGGTAGACCTCGAGGGTGAAAAGATCTGTGTGAAATTCGCACTGCCAAAACTGAAGGTGGCCGAAGACTGGCAGGCACCAGTTCACCGCAATCGTGCCGAATTCGAATGGCTTTCTGTTACGGCAAGGATTGCTCCGGAAAATTCGCTGCGCATGTTCGGCCGCTCGGATCGGCAGCATGGCTTCGCAATGGAGTTTCTCGACGGAGCCGGCACGGTGCTGTGGAAGAGTGAATTGCTGGCAGGCCACGACGTTCCTGCGCGCGCCACAGCCGTCGGAGATTTGCTCGGCCGGGTTCACGATGCCTCAAGCCGGCCTGGCTTCGGGTGCGAGGTGTTCGCCAATCGTGATGATTTTCACGCTCTGCGCATCGAGCCCTACCTTGTCTTTACCGCCGGTCGGCATCCTGAAGCAGCTGCGGAACTCACCCGCCTGGCGGCAGACCTTTACCGGGCGGAGACCGTGCTGGTGCATGGTGATGTAAGCCCCAAGAACATCATGTTCCGGGAGGACAAGCCGCTCCTCCTCGATGCTGAATGCGCCACCATGGGGGCGCCGGAATTCGATGTTGCCTTCTGTCTCAATCACCTGGTCCTGAAGGCGCAGCACGTTCCGGTGCTGAGGGCCGGGTTATCCGGTGCTGCCGCCGGCTTCTGGAACGCCTACCGCCCGCACGTGTCCTGGGAGGCAGAGCGCGAGCTTGAGCAACGCGTCTGCAAGCTTCTGCCTGCGCTGATGCTGGCGCGCATCGACGGCAAATCTCCCGTTGAATACCTGAACGAGGCGAACGGATCGGCGATCCGGGAGATGTCACTCGGCCTGCTGCAGGCGCCTGAGAACACACTTGACGGCCTCATCGGCCGCATCGCCACCAACTGGAAGGACTTGAGTTCGTGACTGCAATCAAATCGGTCCGGGGACGCCGTGTCTGGGATTCCCGCGGAAACCCGACGGTCGAAATCGAAATCAGCCTGGAAGACGGGACGCGCGGGCGCGCCATTGCCCCGGCCGGTGCTTCACGTGGCACCCGGGAAGCCGTTGACCTGCGCGACGGCGGAATGCGCCTTCGCGGCAGGGATGTTACGGGGGCGTTGGAGGGCATCGCTGAGCATATAGCCCCCGCACTGATAGGTCTCGACGCCGAAAACCAGAAGACCGTCGACGAACGGCTCTTGATGCTGGATCCATCGCCGACGAAGGAAACGATCGGAGGCAACGCCACGGTGGCGGCTTCTCTTGCCGTTCTCAACACTGCGGCAACAGGCCAGCGTGTCCCGCTCTGGCGTCATGTCGCGGACCTCTACGGTTGCGTTCCCACGGTCCCACTTCCGGAAATTCAGATCTTCGGCGGCGGCGCACATGCCGGCCGCCGCGTCGATATCCAGGATTTCATGATCATGGTGCCCGGTGCCTCTTCTTTCGAGGAGGTGATGGAAATCACCAGCGAAGTGTATTTCGCCGCCGGCGACATCATGGCATCGAGAGGCAAACTCGCCGGAGTGGCGGACGAGGGCGGATGGTGGCCGGTCTTTTCCAGCAACGAGGAGGCGCTGGAAACCCTTGTCCAGGCCATCGAAAAGGCTGGCGAGAAGCCAGGTGAGCGGGTGGTGATCTCGCTGGACATCGCAGCTTCGGAATTTGGGTCGAACGGCCGCTACAGGCTTGCGCTCGAAGATCGGGAGCTGGACAGCGGTCAGCTCATCGACCTTCTGGGAACGTGGCTCGACGCATATCCGATCGTCTCGATCGAGGATCCGGTTTCCGAGGACGACCGCGATGGGATGATCGCATTCACCCGGCGTTTCGGAGAACGGGTGCAGGTCATCGGCGACGATTACCTCGTGACCAACGCGGACCTGGTCGAGGCTGCGGTCGAGGACAGCGCCTGCAATGCCGTACTGGTCAAGGTCAACCAGGCGGGAACCGTCAGCGAGTCGGTTTCAGCTTTCCGGGCGGCGCGCAAAGCCGGCTGGGGGGCGATCGTGTCGGCGCGGTCCGGGGAAACAGAGGACGTCTCGATCAGCCATTTGTCGACCGGACTGGGCTGCGGCCAACTGAAGGTCGGCTCGTTCACCAGGACCGAGCGCATGGCGAAATGGAATGAATGTCTGCGCATTCAGGAAGAACTCGGCACCGACAGCTTTGCGGGGGCAAAAGCGCTCGACCGCACCTGGTGGGGCCGCAACAAGGACAAATCGAAATGAAACTGCTGCGCGTTGGTGAATTTGGACGGGAGACCCCTTGCATTCTGGATGCGACCGGAACGGCCAGGAGTATCGCCGGTCTGGTGACAGACATCTCGCCGGAGACGATTCCGGAGCTTGCAGACAGGCTCGACGGAGTCGATGTGAGCACATTGCCGGTCGTGCCTCTCGCGGGAGCCCGGCTCGGTTCGCCCATGAGCCAGCCGCGCAATATCTACTGCATCGGGTTGAACTACACTGATCATGCGAAGGAGGCCGGGCTTCCCGTACCCGACGAGCCGATCCTGTTCAACAAGTCGTCCGGCACTTTTTGCGGACCGAATGACGACATTCTCCATTCCGAAAAGATGACGAAGCTCGACTGGGAGGTCGAACTGGGAATCGTCATCAGCAAGGCAGCCTTCGACGTTCCGGTCGAAGAGGCCGCGGGGCACATCCTCGGCTACACGGTCGTCAACGACGTCTCCGAACGGGCCTGGCAGATGGAGCGGGGCGGGCAGTGGGCCAAGGGCAAGAGCTTCCCGAACTTCTGTCCCACCGGTCCATACATCGTCTCAGGCGACGAAGTCGGTGATGCCGCGGCTTTGCCGATGTGGCTGGACGTGAACGGCAGGAGAATGCAGTCCGGCAATACAGACACGATGATCTTCAGGCCCGACTTCATCGTCAGTTATCTGAGTGAATTCCTGCGCCTGGAACCGGGCGATCTGATCTGCACCGGTACGCCGCCGGGAGTTGGTGCCGGCATGAAGCCGCCAGTCTGGCTGAAGCCGGGAGACAGTGTTTCCCTTGGTATCGAGGGACTGGGCTCACAGGGGCAGAACGTTGTGCCGCTCAAGTGACGCGCCGCTGATTGCGGGAGGATTGGCAGTGAAAAGACTGGAAGGAAAGGTCGCCGTGGTCACGGCTGCAGGGCAGGGGATCGGACGCGCAGTGGCCGATCTCCTGCATGCCAAAGGCGCGGCCGTGCATGCCAGCGATCTCGATTCCGGATTGCTGTCTCAGTTTACGGGTGCCGGCGCGAGTTTTCTGGACGTTACCGACAGTGAGGCAGTGGCCAAATATTTCAGGCAGTTCGATGAAGTTGACATCCTCGTGCACTGCGCCGGTTTCGTGCATCAAGGCACTATCGAGGAATGTGAAGAAGACGACTGGCAAAGTACCTGCGACATAACGCTGACAGGGACTTACCGCGTCTTGCGGGCCGCCATTCCGCACATGAAGACGCGTGGCGGCAGCATCGTCGCGATCGGCTCGGTCGCGAGCTCCATCAAGGGTTTTCCCAAACGAGCGGCCTACAGTGCGGCGAAAGGTGGAGTTATCGGTTTGGTCAAATCCGTCGCCGCCGACTATCTCGCCAATGGTATCCGATGCAACGCAGTATGCCCCGGTACGGTCGACAGCCCCAGCCTGCGCGCACGGGTGGACGAGTTGGCCGGGAAGATGGGAAGCCGTGAGGCTGCGATGGAGTTCTTTACCAGCCGCCAGCCTTCGGGACGGTTCGGGACGCCGGAGGAAGTCGCCGAACTCTGCGCCTTTCTCGCCTCGGACCAGGCGAAATTCGTGACCGGCCAGGCGATCAATATCGATGGAGGCATCACAATCTAGCGGATCGGCAAAAATCGGAATTTTGCCGGGCTGAATTGTTCACGTGAACTAGGAAATTGAGGCGTCATATTTGTGGAGGATGAAACATGACGACATTGCGTAATACCCTGTTGTGGTCGGCGTCGACGGCGCTTCTTGCGGTATCCATTACCAGCCAGGCGGTGGCAGAACCTAAGATCAACATGATGCACCAGTGGGCGCAGGGCTCGGAAGCTGCCGCCATCGCCAAACTTGGCGAGATGTACGAAGCTGCCGGCGGGACATGGGAGCAGACCGCCATCTCCGGCCATACCTCGAATACGCTGGCAAAACTGCGCTCCGACGTTGTCGCCGGGACCGCACCCTCCGCAGTACAGCTGAAGGGTCCGGAGATCGCCGAGTGGAATGCTGCGGGCGCGACTTCGAGCGTTGACGACGTTGCCGGCGCCGAGGGGTGGGACGCCGTCGTGGCCCCCGACTTGATTTCGGTGATGAAGCCCACCGGAAGCTGGGTTGCCGTGCCAATGAACATCCACCGCGTGAACTGGCTCTACAGTTCGCCAAAGATCCTGAACGAACTCGGCCTTGAAGTGCCAAAGACCTGGGACGAATTCAATGCCGCCTGCGACAAGATCATTGCGGCCGGTCATACGTGCATTGCCCATGGTGCTGCCGACTGGTCTGACACCACCACCTTCGACAGCGTCGTCTATGGCATGGACGTGGAACTGTACCGGAAGGCCTTTCAGGAAGCCGATCTCGACGCGCTGCGCAGCCAGGGCATGATCGACGCCTTCGTACAGTTGCGCAAGATGGTTGGCTACATGGATGACGGCATAAATGGCCGGTCCTGGGAACAATCCATGACGATGGTGATGAGTGGAGAGGCTGCCTTCTTCCTCATGGGCGACTGGACGGTGGCTTCGGCCAACATGGCGGGCTTCAAGGAGGGCGTGGACTATCTTTGCGACCAGACGCCGGTCGACTGGGGTGGCGCCGGCTATATCCTGAACGCCGACTCTGTGGTGTTCTTCAAGCAAGGCGATCCCGACTATGTCGAAGGCCAGAAGCTTCTTGCAAAGACAATCATGTCGCCGGAGTTCCAGGTGACCTTCAACGTCGCCAAGGGCTCGATACCCGCGCGCACCGATGTCGATCTTTCGGTCGGCGGCTTCACCGGATGCCAGCAGAAGAGCCTCACCGACCTGAAGGCGTCGATCGCCGAGGGCACACTGGTTCGGTCGATGGCCCACAACATGACAGTGCTGCAAAGGTATCGCGGCGCCATGATGGAAGTCATCACCGAATTTGTCGCGGATCCTTCGGTCACTCCGGAAGAGGCGGCCAACAGGCTCGCTGATGCCGTCGAAAACCAAATGTGATCCGAAGCCGCCCGCGCGCCGCCACCTCCCGGCGGCGCGCGGAAACTTTCTGACGAATTGACCGGACATAGTTTCATGACTAGCCGCACCAGAAAATTCGGCGGGCTGACGCCTCAGCTCGTCCTGCTTCCGACGATCGTCGCGGCATTGGTCTACGTGGTGGTCTTTTCTATCTGGACGCTTTGGGTCTCGGTTTCGAAATCCACCATGCTGCCCGATATGAGCTTTTCCGGCTTTGGCGAATATGCCGCGCTCTGGAAAAGCCACCGCTGGATCGTCGCCTACCAGAACCTGTTCGTGTTCGGCACGCTCTATGTTGGCGGGTCTATTCTTCTGGGCACGCTTCTGGCCATTCTGATCGACCAGCGTGTGAAGTACGAGGCCGTCTGGCGAACGATCTTTCTTTATCCGCTGGCGATCTCGTTCATCGTCACCGGAACCGTCTGGCGCTGGATCTTTCATCCGCAAACCGGCCTCGGCAGGGCACTGTCCGACTTCGGCTGGATCGCCGATAAAGTCGACTGGATCACCGACCGGGATCTTGCGCTCTACGTGGTGGTGTTCACCGGTGTCTGGCATGCCTCGGGTTTTGCGATGGCGTTGATCCTCGCCGGTCTCCGTTCGGTCGATGCCGATTTGATAAAGGCGGCGCAGATCGACGGTGCCTCGGTGCCGCGTACGTACCGCAAGGTGGTGCTGCCAACGATCTGGCCGATCTTCGTCGCCGTAGCCGTGGTGCTTCTGCAATTCGCCATCAAGACCTTCGACCTCGTTGTCGCCCTTACCCAGGGCGGGCCGGGAGTGGCGACAACGGTACCGGCGATCGTCGTTTTCGACCTGATGTTCCAGCGTGGTCAGATCGCTCAGGGTGCGGCGGCGGCCGTAATGATCCTGCTTGCCTTGATGATCGTGCTGGTGCCCTACGCGCTGCTGAACGCGCGACGCAACCGCAAGGACAAACGTCATGGCTGATGCCTTACACCAGGCTTTTGACCCGCTCGCCACCGGCAGCCGTCGCCGGCAGCTTGGCGCGCGCACCATCGTCTACGCGATCCTTGTCGTGTTCTCGCTGGTCTACCTGTCGCCGATCCTGATCATCCTGATGAACACGTTCCGGCCGCTCGACGAAATCGTCCGCGACGGCTTCATTTCATTTCCGAAGTCGGTTTCTCTCGAATACTGGATCGAGGCCTGGGGATCGTTCTGCATCGGCGGCACCTGCGAGGGGGTCTCGCGTTACTTCACCAACACCATCCTGATGACGGTTCCGGCCACGGTGCTGTCGACGGCATTCGGTCTGGTCAACGGCTACATTCTGTCGAAGTGGCGGTTTCGCGGCGACGGCTGGATATTCGGCCTGATCACGCTGGGTGTCTTCCTGCCGGCGCAGATGACCCTGCTGCCCTGGGCGTTTGTGCTGGGGAAGCTCGGTCTTTCAAACACGATAGCCGGTCTCGTTCTGGTGCACACGGTGCAGGGAATTTCCTTCACGACCCTTTTCTGTCGCAACTATTTCGTCAGCGTGCCCGACGACCTGATCAAGGCCGCGCGCATCGACGGGGCCGGATTCTGGCGCATCTTCCGGCGGATCATGCTGCCGCTGTCGCCGCCGATCCTCATCGTTTGCGTGATCTGGCAGTTCACCGGCATCTGGAATGAATTCCTGTTCGGCACGGTTTTCACCTCGGGAGGAAACCAGCCGATCACCGCGGCGATCGTCGCCTTCTCGGGCTCCGGCACCGGCGAGCGCCATTACAATGTCGAGGCCGCCTCGGTGATCTTCGCGGCGCTTCCTCCACTGTTCATCTACCTCATCGGCGGAAAATATTTCGTGCGCGGGCTCACTTCCGGCGCGGTCAAGTAGGAAAAAGTCCATGTCTTCACTGGAAATCTCCAACCTGAGAAAAAGTTACGGCTCCGTCGAAGTGCTGAAGGACATCAACCTGTCGGCGGAGTCAGGCGAGTTCGTCGCGCTTGTCGGCCCCTCCGGCTGCGGAAAGTCTACACTTCTGTCGATCATCGCCGGTCTTGAAAGCATCACGTCCGGTGAAGTTCGCATCGAAGACAAGCTGGTGAACGACGAAGCGCCCAAGGACCGCGACATCGCTATGGTGTTCCAGTCCTATGCACTCTATCCGACGATGACGGTGCGCGAAAACATGACCTTCGGCATGGAATGCCGCAACGTACCGAAAACGGAGCAAGCCGAAGCGATCGACCGGGTTGCCGAACTTCTGCAGATCGGGCACCTGCTCGACCGCAAGCCGGGCCAGCTTTCCGGAGGCCAGCGTCAGCGCGTCGCCATGGGACGGGCACTGGTGCGGGATCCAAAACTCTTTCTGTTCGACGAACCGCTGTCAAACCTCGACGCCAAGCTTCGCATCGAGATGCGGACGGAGATCAAGAAGTTGCACAAGAACGTCGGCAAGACGATGGTCTACGTCACGCACGACCAGATCGAGGCGATGACGCTCGCCACCCGCATCGCTGTGATGCACAAGGGTGTGCTGCAGCAATACGACACCCCGAATGCCATCTACGAAACTCCCGCCAACCTGTTCGTTGCCGGGTTCATGGGATCCCCGAACATGAACTTTCTCTCCGGCCGGGTCGTGTCAACGGGTGGCAAGGCTTCCGTGCGGCTTGACGGCACCGGGATCACGCTGCCGCTCGACGGCGTGCGCTGCGGCGCCCCTGCGGATGGGCAGGAAGTCATTCTCGGCGTCCGGCCCGAACATTTCAGTCCGGCGCATGAGCAGCGCGCCGAGCGCAAGGGCAAGGTCTCGGTAAAAGTTCCGGTCGCCATCGACATGGAAGAACCGACCGGTGCCGAAACCATTCTGATGACGCGCATCGGTGGGCATGAGGCGATCATCGTCTGCGAGCCGGACGAGGCACCTCGCCCGGGCGAGACCATGGAATTCGCCATCGACATGGCCAAGGTCAGCCTCTTTGATCCGAAATCGGAGGCACGCCTGTGAGTTCGGCAACCTATCCCGATCTGGCAGGTAAGCGCGCCTTTGTGACCGGTGGAGCAACGGGCATCGGAGCATCTATTGTCCGGGCCTATGCTCACCAGGGGACGATCGTCGGCTTCGTCGACATCGACGAAAACGCCGGCAATGCTCTGGTATCCGAGTTGAAGGACGAAGGCCTGCAGGTCTGGTTCGCCCCTGTGGACGTAACCGACACGAACCATCTTAAGCAGGCGATCGGTGACTTTTCCGCCGCTTACGGACCGATAGCCTTTCTTGTCAACAATGTCGCCAATGACACGCGCCACGACTGGCGTACGCTCACACGGAACTCGTGGGACGCGGCCTTGTCGGTAAATCTCACGCCCGCCTTTTTCGCCATCCAGGCTGTTGCCGAAGGGATGTTGGAACGGCGCGCCGGCTCGATCGTCAATTTCGGATCGATTTCCTGGAAGGCCAAGCATGGCGGGATGCCGGCCTATACGACCGCAAAGGCCGCGATCCACGGCATGACACGCTCCTTCGTCTCGGAACTCGGCTCGGCCGGAGTTCGGATCAACACAGTGGTCCCGGGCTGGGTACTGACAGAGCGGCAAATTGCAGAACATTACGGGGCGGATGGAGCGGACATCATTTCCCGCAACCAGCCGCTCACCGGCACGATCAAACCCGAGCACGTGGCTGCACTGGTGATGTTCCTGTCGTCGGACGACAGCGCCATGTGCACCGGACAGGAATTCACCATCGACGGCGGCTGGATCTGAGGATCCGGACCGACAAGGAGAGAAGACAAATGAACACCTATGACCTTGCGGGCCGCACGGCCGTAATCACCGGCGGAGCGCGTGGAATGGGCCTGGCGATTGGCCGCAAGTTTCTGGAAGCCGGCGCAAATGTCGTGCTGTGGGACATCAACGAGGCAACCCTGGCTTCGGCAAAGGCGGCGCTTGACGGCCGGGCCGGAACTTGCCCGGTTGACGTGTCTTCATTCGAAAGTGTCGAGGAGGCATGCCGTCAGGCTGTTTCACTCTTCGGGAAGATCGATATCCTCGTCAACTCGGCAGGCATTGCCGGTATCAACACGGCGCTTGCCGACTATCCCGTCGATACCTGGAACCGGGTCATGAGCATCAATCTCGGCGGGGTGTTCCATACCTGCAAGGCGATCGTTCCGATCATGAAGCAGAACGGCTACGGCAGGATCGTCAACATTGCCTCGATGGCGGGAAAGGACGGCAATCCCAATGCCTCGGCCTATTCGGTGTCCAAGGGCGCGGTGATCACATTGACCAAGAGCCTTGGGAAGGAACTCGCCCGCGATGGGATTTGCGTCAACGCGGTTGCTCCCGCAGTCATCGAGACTGAAATGCTGGCGGACGTGAGTGAGGAGCAGATCGGCTACATGCTCGCCAAGATCCCGATGGGCCGCATGGGCACTGTGGACGAAATTGCCGCCCTGGTGGGTTGGTTATCCTCGCAGGACTGCTCCTATTCCACTGGCGCGGTCTATGACCTTTCGGGAGGCCGGGCGACCTATTGAACATCATTTCATGGTCTCCGCTCTGACCGGCGGTCTCACGATGATCGACACGCTTAGACTACCCGCCTTTTGGTTTTCAATTGCCGCCATTGGCGCAAGATCAGCACCTGCAGGTTCAGCTTGGGGCACGAAGTGAGAAAGACCTTCATTCCAACTTCATATCTGCTCACTTAACCCGATCAGCAAAAGCTGGGTTGTCCTGTATGTTTCAAACGTCGCGGGCTTTCTCCGAACGGATCACTTCTTCTGAAGGGCGAAAAGGATCACGGCAAGGCCGAGGCCGATGGCGTCGGTCAGCCAGCCGCCCGCGATCATCGTCAGTCCGGCAGCGAGCAGCCCAATGCGCACGGCTGCGCCCGCGCGGCGGAGGAACCAGCCCTGCACGGCACAGGACAAGAGGTAAACACCGGCAATCGCGGTGACAGCCACATGCACGATCTCCGGCCAGGTTCCGTCGAGAAGCATCGCCGGGGAGAAGAAGAACATGTAGGGCACGACAAAAGCAGCAAGGCCAATCCTGAAGCTTTCGACACTTGTCTTTACCGGGTCGGACCCGGCCAGCGCGGAGCCTGCATAGGCGGCAAGTGCCACCGGCGGCGTGATCGCGGACATGACCGCGAAATAGAAGATGAAGAGGTGAGCGACGAGCGGCTCAACACCGAGATTGATGACGCCGGGCGCTATCACGCTTGCCGCAACCGCGTAAGCTGCCGTTGTCGGCATGCCCATACCAAGCACGATCGAAACGACCATTGCGAAGAACAGGGCAAGGAACTGGCTTTGGTCGGCAAGGGCGAGCAGCACAGTGGAGAAGCGGGAACCGATGCCGGTCAGGGCGATCACGCCGACAATGATGCCGGCCGTGGCACATACCGCGACGAGCTGGAGAACCATCCGCGCACCGATGTCGAGGGCATGGAACAGCTGGCGGGGGCCCATCTTGTGCGGCGTCAGCCAGGAAACGACCGCGGCCGTCATCATGGCAAGGGTTCCACAGCGGATCACCGAATAGCCGGCGAACAGCGCGTAGATCAGCACCACGATTGGGGTGAACAGATATATCTGCCGCGCGAGTGCACCGAGCTTCGGCAGCTGGTCGCGCGGCAGGCCTTTCATGTCTGCCTTCTGAGCCGCAAGGTCGACCATGAAATAGACGGAAATGAAATAAAGCACCGCCGGAATGATCGCCGCCCAGACGATTTCCATGTAGGAAATGCCGGTGATCTCAGCCATGATGAAGGCACCGGCACCCATGATCGGCGGCATGATCTGGCCGCCAGTGGATGCAGCCGCCTCTACAGAGGCGGCCGTCTGCGGCCGATAGCCGACCCGCTTCATCATCGGTATTGTCAGCGAGCCGGTGGCGACGACGTTGCCGGCGGACGTGCCGTTGATCATGCCCATGAGACCGGACGCAAAGATCGCCACCTTCGCCGGACCTCCGCGACGATGACCCGCTGCGGCAAAGGCAAGGTTTACGAAATACTCGCCGACACGGGTGGTCTGCAGGAAAGCGGCAAAGACGACGAACAGGATGATGTAGGTCGACGAAATGGCTATCGGGGCACCGAGAATGCCATTGTCGGTAAAGATATAGGAAAAGAAGCGCTTGGCGTCGTAGCCGCGGTGCTCGAAGATGCCGGGAAGCCAGGGACCGAGAAACGCATAGCTGACAAAGACGCCGGCAATGATCACCAGTGCAAGACCTGCAAGACGGCGGGTCAGTTCAATGATGAGCATCACGCCCGTTATTGCCGCCCACATGTCCCCGGGCAGAGCCATCGGCATGCCGGCACGTAGCTGGAGCTGGCGCGCAAAGAATATCAGGTAGGCGGTACAGGCAACGGCGGCAAGCGCCAGCAGCACGTCACCGGGCGCAAACCTGGATCGGTTTCTGTCCGGGAAGGTCCAGCCATGGACGATGGCAAGCGCCGTTCCAACCGCAAGCGGAAGTCCGAAACTGCTCATCGCCCAGACAGGGGGCAGGGCGACTCCCAGGATCTCGCCGTTGATCCAGATCGCAGCGACGCCGGCGAACCCGTAGAGGATTGCTGCACCGGAAACGGCAAGCAGGCCAACATCCGGCAGGGATCTCGACGGCTTCGCACCCGCTTCCATCGACGACGCACCAAATAGAAGGAATCCGAGAAAGAGCCCGCCGCCGACATGGGCGAGACGATAGGCCCAGGTTTCGAGCGGATAGACATTCATCACCAGAAGATGAAACACCGTGTAGGCAACACACAAACAGGCGATGACTGCGTTGCGGGTGCCGGTAAATTCGCGCTGGTTCCCCGACAGGGGTTCCTCGTCCACCATGGCACGGGCGGTCTGTTCCTCAATCAGCGTGGACGGCTGTCCGTTCTCTTCGTTCTTCAAGCTGGTGTCGGATGAATTGATCATTTTTCGCGCCCTGATGGGGAACCGGAACGGCAAGCGTTGATGCGAACGGTTGCAGAAGGCTCCGGTATCGAAAGGCCGATGGAGGCTGTCCCAACCTCAAGAGGTCAGGCCTCGGCCGGTCTGGTCGTGCGACACGGACGGGCAACTTGGTCATGCCGTCCGTGCGCCACTTGGTGTTACCGGAGAAGGTTACTTCAGGTTGTCCGGAATGGCGTAGCCGTTTTCCTCAAACCAGCGGACGGCGCCCGGGTGGAAGGGAATGACGGCATTCTTGAGAACGTTTTCCGGAAGGGTTTCCTTCGCGGCCGCATGGTTCTGGACCATGCGCTCATTGTTCTCCATCGCCAGTTTCGTGATTTCGTAGGCGAGTGTCTCCGGCATGTCCTGATGCGCAATCGCGAAGTTCCAGAGCGAGACCGTCTGAAGATCTTCAGGCTGGTCTTCATAGGTATTGGCTGGAATCGTGAAGGGCTGCATTGCGGGTACAAGTTCCAGCATGGTCTTCAGAGTGCTTTCGTCCATGGATAGGAACCGCACGTCGTTTTCGACCGCCAGCTGTGCATAGGCGCCCGTCGGCAGACCTGCCGCATATACAAACGCGTCGATCAGTCCGTCCTTGAGCTGACCCGCGGTGTCGGATCCGCCTGCATTGCTGATGGTCACACCTGCATTGGAACCCTCGAAATATCGGGTCCAGTACGTAGCCGATGTTCCGCCGGCCGGACCAACACCAACCCGCACCCCGTCTTTCAGGTCAGCAAAGCCATTGATATCCGAGCTTGCAAGGACGGCGGCCTGAAGCGGCGTCTGGTACATCGGGAAAAGAGCCCTGACATTCTCATGAGGCACGCCTGGCATCAGCGGACTTTCCCCCTTGCGGGCCTCATCGGCCGGGCCGAGCGTCACGAAGCCGAGCTGGTGCTCGCCAGTTTCCACCAGCGTGACGTTCTGTACCGGGCCACCGGTGATCTCGGCGCCGGCATTGATGCCTAGGGCCTCACTGATCATGGCTCCAAAGCCGCTGCCATATCCGAAATAGGTTCCACCCTGGCTGCCGGTTCCGATCGTGATGCTGCTCGGCCAGCCTTCCTTGTCCTGTGCACTCGCGGGCACGACGGCCAAAGCGCCCGCCAGCAGCGCGGCGATTGATGACAATTTGATAGACATGTTTCCTCCCATGTTCTGCGCAGACATCGCGGCCAGATGGCGCAATACCGCTCAAATCATCATGACGAAGAAGTCTGTTAGGGAAAATGCGCTGAAGTTTATATTATAAATCGTAATAATCAGGCACTGTCTTCAATTGCCTGTAAATTTCTGTCCAGAACGTCGAGCAGGGCGTCTCGCTGCGCATCGCGGGTGCCACGGGCCCAGGCCGCGGCCAGGATGAGCTTTGATCTCGTCGCCCCTGGCTGAATTGCCAGCGGCAGGAAACGGACCCCCGGGACGGCGATACGCCCGGTCCAGCGCGGGACGATCGCCAGTCCGGTGCCGGTGGCCACCAGGTTGACGATCGTATGCTTTTCTTCCGCGATCTGGGCGATGCGCGCCGTAAGTCCGGCGTCCATGAACAGCTTGATCGTCAGGTCGTGCGAGTGTGGCCGGGACCGCCGATCGGGCACGATCAGCGGTGCATCGGCCAGATCTTCGATGAAGATTTCGGTCCGGTCGGCAAGCGGATGGTCGGAGGGGAGCGCAACGACGGCTGTTTCATAAAATAGCGTCCGGAAATTGATCTTGGGATCGCGAATGTCCGGCGGGCGGCAGAAGGCGACATCAAGGCTGCCGCTCAACAGTTTCGGCAGCAGGTGAATGGTCTTCTGTTCGTAAAGCTGCACCTCGATCTCGGGGCGCTCGGTCCGCAGCAGTTGCAGCAGTTGCGGCAGCAAGCCCGCCGAGGCGCTGTCGATGGCGCCGACACGCAACAAGGGACGCTCGCTTTTCCGGATAGCCCTGATGCGTTCCTCAAGCAGATCGGACTGTGCAACGAGTTTTCTCGCATCTTCCAGAATGGCCTGACCCGCTTCTGAAAGGGCAACGTTCCTTGTCGTTCGCAGAAAGAGCCTCGTTTCGAGCTGTTTCTCGAGCAACTTGATCTGCCGGCCGAGCGAGGCCGGGAGCATGTTCATTGCTTGCGCCGCCCTGCCGAAATGCAGCGTGTCGGCGGCAATGAGAAAGCATCTGAGCTGAAGAATGTTCATGATGGAGCCACAGGAATCTATTGTTACATGTTTGTATATAATCCTGTGAAGATTGAGCCGTCCAGTCCATGGCGCCTAACGTTTCGCCACGATGTCAGGATGCGTGCCTTTTTCGCGGCAGGCATCGTGTTCGCAGCTAACCGGCAGGTTCTCCGTTGCAATATCCTCGAAGGGTCAGACAAGGATCATGAAGCACTACAAGATCGCCGCCATTCCTGCAGACGGTATCGGACCTGAGGTGATCGATGCGGGCCTGCAGGTACTGAAGGCACTTTCCGTGCGCGACGGCGGGTTTTCGCTTGATGTCGCGCATTTCGATTGGGGCTCGGACCGCTACAAGCGGACCGGCGCCCTGATGCCCGAAGATGGACCGCAGCAGCTGAAACAGTTCGACGCAATCTTTTTCGGTGCAGTCGGTGCGCCGGACGTGCCGGATCATGTCACCTTGTGGGGCCTGAGACTGCCGATCTGCCAGGGCTTCGACCAATACGCGAATGTGAGGCCGACAAAGATCCTGCCAGGCATTTCCTCTCCGCTTGCGGGCGTCGGTCCCGGCGATCTGGACTGGGTCATCGTCCGAGAGAATTCCGAGGGAGAATATTCCGGCCACGGCGGCCGTGCGCACCGGGGGCTGCCGGAGGAGGTGGGGACGGAAGTCGCCATTTTCACGCGCACCGGTGTCACTCGGATCATGCGTTATGCCTTCAGGCTCGCCCAGTCCCGTCCGCGCAAACTCCTCACAGTGGTGACCAAATCCAATGCGCAGCGCCACGGCATGGTCATGTGGGACGAGATTGCAGCGGAAGTATCGAGGGAGTTTCCGGATGTTACCTGGGACAAGATGCTTGTCGATGCGATGACCGTCCGCATGGTGAAAAACCCCAAGAGCCTCGACACGATCGTTGCGACGAACCTCCATGCAGACATTCTTTCCGACCTTGCCGGCGCCCTCGCGGGTAGCCTCGGTGTCGCCCCGACCGGCAATATCGACCCCGAGCGCCGCTACCCGTCCATGTTCGAGCCGATCCACGGGTCTGCTTTCGACATCACCGGCAAGGGGATCGCAAACCCGGTCGCAACCTTCTGGACGGCATCGCAGATGCTTGACCATCTCGGAGAACCGCAGGCTTCCGAACGACTGATGCGCGCGGTCGAGAAGGTCTGCGCCGACGGTATCCTGACACCGGATGTGGGAGGGACGGCGACGACGCAGGACGTCACCGACGCCGTGTGCGAAGCCATCCGGATCGACAATAGCTGACCGGAACGAATTGGAAGCAGCAGGTCCTTTCGCAGAACTAATACAGTTGAAAGCGCCTATTGGAAATTTTGACGTGGGCTGACCGGACTGGTCGCGCGTAATGTTTGACAGTTGGGATGTGACGGAATAGGAGGCTGTGCAAGGACCGTTGCGACGCCCCAGTGCGATTGGCGTTTACCAGATCGCCTGGATGTTCGGCGGAACACTGCGCTTCAGGCTGCCGCCGGTCACCGGTCAGTCGTGACTGTGATGGTCTCTTTGCCTTTTCCATCGTTCAGTAGGTTATCAAAAAATGAAAGAAAACCGGAAATTTGCTTTCATCAAGGCCGGTTGGCATTCCGATATCGTCGATCAGGCACTTGCCGGCTTCAAACAGAGGCTTTCGGAGCTGGATTCCGTTTCGGAAGTTGATGTTTTTGACGTGCCTGGTGCCTTCGAAATGCCCCTGATTGCACAGAAGCTGGCCGAAACGGGTCAATATGATGCGATTGCCGCTGCTGCTCTTGTCGTCGATGGCGGTATCTACAGGCACGATTTCGTCGCCCAGGCAGTCGTCTCCGGGCTCATGGAAGCCGGTCTCAAGACAGGCGTTCCGGTGCTGTCGGTGTCTTTGACACCGCATCACTTCCAACCAACCGGGGAACACGAGGGCTTCTTCTCGGCCCACTTCGTCAAGAAGGGCCGTGAGGCTGCAGACGCGGCCATCAAGGTGACAGGTCTCGTTTCCGATCTGAAAAAGTAAGCCCACTTTCAAGCGAGGAAGTCGAGGCGCGCGACCGGGGCGGCCCTGTCACGCAGATCGGTCCGATGCAATAAGGGCCGCCTGCTTTGTCTATGCCGGAAGGCTGGGATCACGCCTACATTTGACCGGCGGTATCGAATTGTAGGACATCCGGGGCGACGAGCCGCTCAGCGGTAAACTTGTCGGTAATCAGGACGTCGATCGTACCGGTCTTCAGTGCGCCGCGAATGGCTTCGGTCTTGGCGGCACCTCCAGCCAGAGCGATGACACGCTCCACCTTGGCAAGATCTTCCAGCGGCATGCCGATAACTCGGTCGTCGAGCGGCGTTTTCACCATCTTTCCGGCCTCATCGAAAAAGCGCAGGCTTATGTCGCCGACGCCGCCAGCTTCTTTCACTGCTGTCAGTTCGTTTGGGGAAAAGACGTTTCCCGACCTCGCCAACATCGAAGATGGTTCAAGGGCACCGATGCCGACCACCGCAAGGGTGATCCTGCCGAAAAGATCGATCGTTTCCCGGATATATGGGTCGCTCAGGAGGACAAGCTTTGCCTCCCGGGACTGCGCGACACCCGGGGCGCTGAGCAAACGGGCTTCGGCTCCAGTCAGTCTGGCAAGGCGCGAAGTCAATTGCGTGGCGTGGATCTGCACGGTGGGATCACCCATGCCGCCAAGCGTCTGTACGACATATTTGGCTTTCCCGGATTTCATCGGGTGAATGTTGTCGACCATCTTGAGTATGGTCTCGCTCCAGCTCGACACGCCGATGATTTCACCCGGTTGCAAGGTGGCTTCGATAATATGGGCGGCTGCCTCGCCGATCCGGGCCATGACCGCTCCAGTGCGATCTTCCGCACATTCGACGACAATGGCCTCCTTGACACCATATCGTTCCCTGAGGCCAGCCTCCAGCTCGACATAAGTTCCGGATGGGGCGACGACCGTTGTGCGGACGATTTCCTCTTCCTGAGCCTTCTTCAGCATCCGCGAGACAGTCGCCTGGGATATGCGCAGATGGCTGGCGATCTCCGCCTGACGCTGGCCCTCTATATGGTACATCTGGGCGACCCGGGCGATCATGCGGAGTTCATTCAGGCGTGACACGAGGGGCTCCATTTGCGTCGGTCAGAACAGAATGAATAAATATTCATTTACTGGGAATTGTCGAGCGGGTTATTGCGAGTTGCCAGGCAGTCAAGGCAAGGTCGCGTTTGGCGGGATCCAATGCGGGCCGCAACTCCCGTCTCGTTCTCTTCAGGCCGGCGAGCGTCTCAAGGTCGGGCCAGAGGCCGACAGCAAGTCCGGCAAGATGCGCCGCGCCGATTGCGGAGGCTTCGGTGTTTTCACTCACAACAACCGGGTGGTCGAGGTAATTCGCGACGAGTTGCATCAGAAACTCATTCGCACTCGGGCCGCCATCCACAAACAGTTTGCCGATCCCTTTCGGCGTTGACCGCTCTACAATTGCGAATATGTCGTGCACCTGGAAAGCCATGCTCTCTGCCGCGGCGCGTGCGACATGCGCCGGTCCGGTGGAAAATGTCAGACCGCTGATCAGTCCTCGTGCCGCAGCATTCCAGTGAGGGGAGCCGAGACCGACATGAGCGGGAACCAGTGTTGCACCCAGGGTGTCCTCCACCGACCGGGCAAGGTCGAGCAGAGCGTCGACATCCGGCAGGCCCAGCAGGCTTGCTGTCCAGGGCAGGATTGAGGCACTGACCAATATGTTCCCTTCGAGCGCATAGGTGCTCTTACCATCCAGGGACCAGGCGATCGTTGCCGTGATACCTTCGGGCGGGGTTGTGAATTTCGGGACCGTGGTCATGACCGACGATCCCGTGCCGAAGGTGATCTTGCCGTCGCCGGTGCCGTAGGCGCCATGTCCGAAGAGCGCAGCATGGGAATCACCGATCGCCGAGGCGATCGGGATGCCGTCGGCCAAGCCTGGCACGTTTCGTGTGTAGCCGAAGACCGCAGAAGAATCCGAAATCTCGGCAAGAGCGGAAGAGGGAACACCGAACAGTTCGCACAATGAGCTGTCCCATGCGCCATCGGCGATATTCAGAAGTTGGGTCCTGGCTGCATTGGAGCGGTCGATTGTAAAGGATTGCTGTCCTGAAAAATTCCAGATGAGCCAGGAATCGACCGTGCCGAGGCAGATATCCGCCGGAGCGAGACTGGAGGCGTGATTGTCGAGTAGCCATCTGGCCTTTGTGGCAGGGAACATCGGGTCGAGGGGCAACCCGGTCCGACGAATAACTTCCTGCTCGTTGGATACAGCCTTGAGCTTGTCGCAAGCTTCCGCGGTCCTGCGGCACTGCCAGGTGACGACCGGACCAAGCGGTTCACCTGATGCCCGGTCCCACAGGAGAATGGATTCCCGCTGATTGGAAATGCCGAGCGCAACGATTTCGATCTCCGGTACCTTCGAAAGGCAGCTCCGGATTGCACCAAGTGTTGCGGTCCAGATGTCGGTTGCCGACTGCTCGACCCATCCTGGTCGGGGGTGATGCGTCGGAACAGGGCAACTCCCTGTTGCGACAATGTCTCCACTTTCCGCAACCAGAACCGCCTTGCTGTTGGTGGTGCCTTCGTCGATGGCCAGGATCGCGCGCATGCTCATTGCCGGTTATGCTTTTTTCCAACAAGGTCCGCCGCCGCCGAAGCAATGCCATCCGGCGACATCCCGAATTCATCGAGCAAGAAATTCGCGGAACCGGTCGGCGCGAAAATTCCGGGAACGCCGAGAAACTTCATCGGAACCGGCCGGGTTTCGACGACAACTTCGGCAACGGCGCTTCCGAGGCCGCCGAAGATCGTGTGCTCTTCGCACGTTACAATGGCACCGGTTTCTTCCGCAGCCTGTCTGATAAGGCCGGCATCGATGGGGCGAACAGTCGACATGTTCAGAACCCTCGCCGCAATTCCCTGCTTCTTCAAGATCAGTGAGGCCTGCAATGCACGATGACTGAGGACGCCGTTGGCAATAATCGTGACATCGTCGCCCTCGTTCAGCAAATCGGCCTTGCCGGGTTCGAACGCAAATGTCTCGGGCAGGAGGTCCGGAACACCTACCCGGCTCAGACGCAGAAAGCACGGGCCGTCATGCTGGGCCGCCCATCTGACAGCAGCAGCAGTTTCAACCCGGTCGGCGGGCGCGATGACGGGAATGTTTGGCAACGCCCGTATCCAGGCAAAATCCTCGATGGAGTGGTGCGTTGGGCCAAGTTCTCCATACGCCATGCCGGAGCTGATCCCGACGAGTTTCACGTTGGCCAGCGAATAGGCGATGTCGGCCTTGATCTGCTCGAGTGCGCGTCCGGTCAGGAAAGGAGCGGCTGCACAGACAAACGGCACCTTGCCGCCATTTGCAAGGCCGGCGCCGACACCAACCATGTTTTGCTCGGCAATACCCACATTGACGAGCCGGTCCGGAAACCGGTCCTTGAATCCACCCAACTTGGACGATCCGACGGAATCGTTGCAAACCGCTACGATGTCGGAATTCTCCGCGGCAAGGGCTTCCAGCGTGGTGGCAAAGGCGTCGCGGCAATCGTGCAGCCTTGCGGTTTCAAAAGGGGCGTTCATCGCGCAGCCTCCTCGAGTTCGGCCATTGCCTGGTTATATTGCTCCTGGTTCGGAACCTTGTGGTGCCAGGCAACATTGTCGGACATGAACGAAATGCCCTGGCCCTTGTTTGTGTTTGCGACAATGCATTTCGGTTTGCCCGGCGTGACGGTATGGGGCGCAAGAGCCTCGCAGATCGCCTCCATGTCGTGGCCGTCGATCTCTTCTACAGCCCACCCGAAGGCTGCGAGCTTCGGAGCAAACGGGGCAAGATCGTTGGTTTCCGCGAGGCGCGCGCCCTGCTGAAGCCGGTTGTGGTCGATGATCAGGGTGAGGTTGTCCAGTTTGAACTGGGCTGCGGACATGATCGCTTCCCAGTTTGATCCCTCTTGCATCTCGCCGTCGCCGGTGATGACAAAGGTGCGCCAGTTTTGGCCGTTGAGCTTCGCGGCCTTTGCCATCCCCACGCCTACCGGCAGCCCATGGCCGAGCGGACCCGTATTGGTCTCCACACCGGGCACTTTCACACGGTTTGGGTGTCCGTTCAGCCGAGAATGCGGTTTGAGAAACGTTGCGATTTCATCCTTGGGGATAAAGCCCCTTTCGGAGAGAACGATGTAAAGGGCCAGGGCCGTGTGACCCTTGCTGAGTACGAGACGATCGCGTTCCGGAGCCATCGGAGCGGAGGGATCGATCCGCATCGTCTGGAAATAAAGTGCGGTGAGGATATCAGTCACCGACAATTCGCCGCCGATATGACCTGCGCCCGCTTCATATACGGCTTGAAGGTCGCGGCGCCTCACATGATTGGCAATGGCTCGCAGCTCTTGCGGTGTCATTTGAATTCGCTCCTGAATAAATATTCTTATAGAAGTAAACATGCGTAATGAGGGCCTGTCAAGCTGGAACTTAAAAATACGGCCAGATTGAATGGCGGAAAAGCCAGGTGCGCATCGTTTCGGCGATGTGCTTGACAGGAAGAAATTATTACTCTAAGAATTTTCCATCGACATCGAATATTTATTCACTTGGAGGAGGTGGACCATGTCGCAGACAGTAGAGCTGGAGAAGCCTCGCCTTGGCGACGTGTTCTCGTTGAGCGGCGTGACCGGGCCCCTGATTGGGTTGCTGGTGCTGTGCGCCTTCCTGACATTCGCAACCGACTCGTTCCTGTCGGTCAGGAACTTCCTGAACATTCTCGACCAGGTGACCGTTCTGGGCATCATGGCGGTGGGCATGACATTCGTCATCCTGATTGGCGGCATCGACCTTTCGGTGGGATCGGTGCTGGCGCTTTCCATGATGGTGCTTGGTTACATGAATGTCGAAGCCGGCATGCCGATGGCGGTTGCCATCGCAGCTGCGCTTCTGGCCTCCGCCGCGGCCGGCGCCGTGGCCGGGTTGATGATCACCGTGTTCAGAGTGCCGCCATTCATTGCGACGCTCGCGATGATGTCGATCGCGCGCGGTCTTGCAAACATGATCACGAACGGATCGCAGATCATCGGATTTCCCGCCTGGTTCAATCTCGGTGCGATCATCCGTTATGGCGGTTTTCTCACCATGACCGTTGCCGTGATGCTGTTGGTGTTTCTGCTGGCGATCTTGTACCTGCGCTACCGGGAAGGCGGGCGGATGCTTTATGCGATCGGCGGAAATTCGGAGGTGGCCCGTCTGGCAGGGATCAAGGTCCAGCGCGCAACAGTGCTGGTCTATACGACCTGCAGTGCCCTGGCCGGACTGGCGGGCATTCTTCTGGCCGCTCGACTCGACGCGGTTCAGCCTTCGTCCGGTGTCGCTTACGAACTCGATGCGATTGCAGCGGTTGTCATCGGGGGCACCAGTCTGTCCGGCGGGACCGGAGGTGTGGTCGGAACAATCGTCGGTGTTCTGATTATCGGGGTCCTGAGAAACGGCCTGAACCTGCTCAGCGTCTCCCCGTTTCTCCAGGCAGTCATCATCGGTCTGGTTATCGTGCTCGCCGTAGCGGCGGAAACCTTCAAGCACGGCAGAAGGTAATTTCGGGGGTCGGCGGCGCCGGCGCCCAGCCAGAATGACCCGGTAGCCCGGGTTGCATCAGGTCCCATTTCAGCGAAACGGACCGAAACTTGAGGAGGAGAAGTCAATGAAAACCCTTATCAAAACTCTGCTCGGCGCCACGGTGCTGGCCACCGCTGTCGGAACGGTCTCGGCCGAGGAAGTCAAGAAGATCGGCCTGGCGGTTCCCAACCTGCAGGCGGACTTTTTCAACCAGATCAAGCTGGGCGTGGAAGGTTACGCGGGTGAAAAGGGCATCGAGGTGATCGTCGTCGATGCCAAGAATGATACCGCAACCCAGGTGAACCAGGTGCAGGATATGATGACCCAGGGCATCGATGCCTTCATCTATATTCCTGCAGGCGCTGCGGCCGCAGCGGTTCCGACGCGCCTGGCGCGTGCGGAGGGCATCCCAGTCATCAATGTTGACCGTACGCCGGAAGGGGCGCCGGGCGACACCTTTATTGCCGGTGAAAGCGTCGAATCAGCCTACCAAGTCTGCAAGCACATCATCGATCTGGCAGGCGGTGAAGGCAAGATGGCCATCATCCATGGTCAGAAAGGGACGACACCAGAAGTCGACCGTTTCAAGGGCTGCAAGCGGGCCATCGACGAAAATCCCGGCATCGAACTCGTAACCCAGCAGTGGAGCCAGATGTGGTCGCCGGACGAAGGCTTCTCCATCGCGCAGAACATGCTGCAGGCCCATCCGGACATCAAAGTCATTTTTGGCCAGGCGGATGCACTTGCCATGGGTGCCGCCAAGGCCGTTGATGTGGCGGGCCTTTCGAAGCAGGTCATCATCGGAGGCTACGATGGCGACGTTGCTGCGCTGGAATATCTCGCGGAATGCAAGGGACCGTTCATCGTGACCGCAACCCAGTCGACACAGCTGATGGGTCGTCTTGCGGTGGATTCGGCCATCAAGGTGGCCGCAGGGGAAGAAGTGCCGGAGCGCCAGATTCCCAACGCCGTCCTCACCACCTGTGAAGATGCACCAAAATACGTGGAACAACACCCGTAAACTTAGGCGAACCGGATAGAAGAGGGTGGCGTCATGACGACACAAGGCAAATCTCCGATCCTGACCCTGCGGAATGTTCACAAGTCTTATGGACCGATTGAAGTTCTGCACGGCATCGACCTGGATGTTTGTGCCGGCGAAGTTGTGGCGCTGCTCGGCGAAAACGGTGCCGGCAAATCAACGGTGTCCAATATCATCTCCGGGACGGTCCTCCCAACGTCCGGGGAGATGTCCTGGCAGGGCGCGGCCTACGCGCCCTCCAGTCCCCGCGATGCGATCGATGCCGGTGTCGGCATGATCCATCAGGAACTCATGCTCCTGCCGCACTTGTCCATCGCGGAAAATATCTTCGTCGGCCGCTATCCACGCAAGGGCGGCCGGATCGACCGCCGGGAAATGGAACAGCGCGCGCATCAGGGCCTGCAAAGGCTTGGGCTGAACATTTCTCCCCGCCGCCTCGTCGAAGGGTTGTCGACCGCGAGCCAGCAGCTGATCGAGATTGCCAAGGCTTTGACGCTCAATGCGCGCCTGCTCATTCTCGACGAACCCACCGCTGCTCTCGGTGGAGAGGAAACCAGGCTGCTCTTCAAGCAGATCGAGCGTCTGAAATCGGAAGGCGTCGGCATCATCTACATTTCCCATCGGCTCGAGGAGATCAAACAGATCGCCGACAGGATTGTGGTGATGCGGGATGGCAGCAAGGTTCAGGAATTCGGCACGGCAGATCTGCCGGTGCGGACGATCGTCGAAGCAATGGTCGGCCGGAGCATGGAGCAAATGTTTCCGCCCCTGGCAAGGCCCTCCGAGGAGGCGGTTCTGGAAGTGAAGGGGCTGACCTCGCCCGACGGTCGCTTTGCCGACGTGAACTTTACGGTGCGAAAGGGTGAGATATTCGGAATAGCAGGTCTGATCGGTGCCGGTCGAACGGAGTTGGTGCGTGCGATCGCTGGCGCCGATCCGATCCGGGCGGGATCAGTCGTCCTGAATGGCCGCGACATCACTCCCTCCTCGCCGGAGCACGCGATCCGCAACGGCATCGTGCTCGTCCCCGAGGACCGCAAGCTCCAGGGCGTCGTTCTCGATCACAGCATCGGCGACAATATTGCCTATGCCAATCTCGACACGATATCGAGATCGGGCTGGATAAGTGCCGGAAACGTCAAGGAATTCGCACAAACCAATATCCGCAGATTTGGCGTCAAGGGCAGGCCCCGCCAGAAGGCGAGCGAACTGTCCGGCGGAAACCAGCAAAAGGTTGTCATCGCCAAGTGGCTCGCGCGTAACCCTTCCGTCGTGCTGCTGGACGAACCGACGCGCGGTATCGATGTCGGTGCTCGGTCTTCCATCTACGAGATCATCCGGGCTCTGGCGGACGAAGGCGTCGCAGTCATCGTTGTGAGCTCGGACCTGGAGGAGGTGCTTGGGGTCTCCAACCGGATCCTTGTGATGGCTGCTGGCAGGCAGACCGGTATTCTCGGCCACGAGGAGGCCAATGACGTTTCCATCATGGAACTCGCGACCGCTTGAGAGAACAAGGTAGGATATTATGAACCGTTTCAAGGGAAAGACCGTCGTCGTCACGGGTGGCAACAAGGGGATCGGGTTCGCCATTGCCGAAAGATTTGCCGCCGAGGGCGCAAATCTCGTGATTGCGTCCGTTGACGCGAATGTCGACGAAGCGGCGGAAAAGCTTCGGGCAACCGGCGCCGGTGCGGTTGGCGTTCATTGCGATGTCACGAATTCCGCAGCCGTCACGGCGCTATATGATCGTGCGGAAGCGGAGTTCGGTCCGGTTGATGTGTCGGTTCAAAATGCAGGCATCATAACGATTGCCAAGATTGAGGACCTGACAGAAGACAAGTGGGACGCAACCATGGCGGTGAACACCAAGGGTGTTTTCCTGTGTTGTCAGCAGGCCATCCAGCGCATGCGCAAATCGGGGAAGGGTGGACGCCTCATCAATATTGCTTCGGGTCAGGCACGCGACGGCTTCATTTACACTCCCCACTACGCAGCGTCTAAATTCGGCGTGATGGGGATGACGCAGAGCCTGGCCAAGGAAGTCGCCCTGGAGAACATTACTGTCAATGCGATCTGTCCCGGCATCATCAAGACCGACATGTGGGATTACAACGACCGCGTCTGGGGTGAAATGCTCGGTAACTACGGGCCAGGGGAACTGATGGCAAGCTGGGTGCAGAATATCCCGATGAAACGGGCTGGTGAAGGCAAGGACGTTGCCGGTCTCATCGCCTTTCTTGCCAGCGAGGATGCCGACTACATCACCGGCCAAACGATCAATGTCGATGGCGGACTGATCATGTCCTGACCGCGCGCAAGAATCTACACCATCGCCAGGCGGGCTATCGTCTCGGGCAAGTCCGGGACTGGTTCCGCTGGCTCGCCGGTCCCAAACCAAAGAATTCGCAATCCATGGAAAAACAATGCCTGCGACAGCACTGAACGCCCCAGCTCTTTTTGATCTTTCCGGACGGACGGCCCTGGTCACCGGTGCCGGCAGCGGCATCGGCCAACGGATTGCCATGGGCCTCGCGCAATGCGGCGCCGATGTCGCACTGGTGGACCGTCGAACTGATGACGGCCTGGAGCAGACTGCGGAATTCATTTCCGGAACAGGCCGCCGATCGGTTCGTATCGCAGCTGACGTAACCAGTCAGGAGGCCATGAGGGCAGCGGTGGAGCGTACCGAAGCCGACCTCGGTCCTCTCGGACTGGCCGTGAATGCGGCCGGCATTGCCAATGCCGCCCCATGCGAGGAAATGAGCGAAGACCAGTATCAGGGGCTGATGGACATCAACATGAAGGGCGTCTGGCTCTCATGTCAGGCGGAAGCACGGGCAATGATCGCTAACGGCAAGGGAGGCTCGATTGTGAACATAGCTTCCATGTCGGGCATTATCGTCAACCGTGGGCTCAACCAGGTTCACTACAATGCCTCGAAGGCGGGTGTCATTCACATGACAAAGTCCATGGCAATGGAATGGGTGGGCCGCGGCATTCGGGTCAATTCAATTTCTCCAGGCTATACCGCGACACCGATGAACACGCGGCCGGAAATGGTGCACCAGACAAAGGAATTTGAGAGCCAGACACCGATGAAGCGCATGGCAAGCGTGGACGAGATGGTAGGCCCTGCCGTGTTCCTCTTGTCGGATGCTTCATCATACTGCACCGGCATCGATCTTCTCGTTGACGGCGGTTTCTGCTGCTGGTGAGGAATGCCGGGGACGTCGGGCGGGTTCGCCGGAAGTGAAGCGGTGGGAGTGAAGAAATGACAAATGTGCTTGATCAGCTGAAGCAGATGACTGTTGTTGTCGCGGACACGGGTGATGTGACCGCTGTCAGGAAGTATCAACCCGTCGACTGCACAACAAATCCTTCGCTGGTTCTCGCGGCTCTCTCCGATCCGGCATCGGAAACCCTCGTTGTCCGTGAAATCGAAAAAGCACGCAGGTCAGGAAAAAACGCCGAAGCGGCGACCGCGTCGCTAACCGTTGCGGTCGGGGCCGAACTCGCGCACCTCGTACCGGGGCGTGTTTCGACCGAAGTGGATGCATGTCTTTCCTTCGATACCGCTGCCTCGGTCAACCGGGCACGCGCGATCATCCAGGATTATGCGGAAAGGGGGATTGGCAGGGAAAGGATCCTGATCAAGCTCGCCTCGACCTGGGAAGGTATCCGCGCTGCCGAAATCCTGCAGGCAGAAGGTGTCGATTGCAACCTGACACTGTTGTTCTCGATGGCGCAGGCCGTCGCGTGTGCCGAAGCCGGTGCCTATCTTATTTCACCTTTTGTGGGACGGATAACGGACTGGTACAAGGCGGCGCAAAAGCGGGAAGGCTACGCTCCCGAGGAGGACCCTGGTGTTCTGTCCGTCAGGCGGATATACGCCTATTACAAGTCGCACGGGATCAAGACGATCGTGATGGGTGCATCCTTCCGCAATACCGGCCAGATCAAGGCACTGGCGGGATGTGATAACCTGACCATTGCTCCGGCGCTTCTCGACGAGTTGTCGAGGGACAAAGCGAAACTGCCGCGCATCTTGTCACCCGAACAACCGGCCGATACGTCACCGCTCGCTTTGAATGAACCGGCGTTCCGATGGCAGATGAACGAAGATCCGATGGCAACCGAAAAGCTGGCGGAGGGGATCCGGAAATTCGATCAGGATCACAGGAAACTTATTTCCCTCGTGTCTGAGAGAATGTAGGCGGCGGCTGTTTGCATCCCGGTATTCCGGATCCGGCCGAATGGTCAGCCATCCTGTTCAGGTGACCGGTGGCGCGGCCGGAAATGCTCTAGCGCTTCGGCGAGTTCCCTGTGGGAGCGAGCATAGGTTTCGAGCGGAATGCCTTTGAGCGCTGCAGATGATGCCTGCCTGAGACTTGTGACACCGGCAGCCACACCGCCGGGATGGCCCATCGTTCCGCCACCTGCGCAATACAGATAATCCGTGTGACTGATCGCCTTGTAGGTGCCCGCTCCATTCGAGGAGTACGCGCACAGCGGCCTCCGCATCTGCGCGCGAGGGACGGAGACCGTGCTCCCTTCTGTGATCTGCCATGGCCGCAACAGTCGCAGCGTAGTTCATGGTTTTCTGAACCTCCATAATAGACATTCCGGCTGGATTGATTTGCCGAGACATTTCCGTGCCCTTGCTTGCGGTGATGTCCGCCTCCAGGCGCCGGACAGCCAGGCATCTGTTCGCGCCATCACGACAATTCGCAGCATGCCTCCCTGAGGGGTTGCGGTTCACGAGGAGAACCGGCGACTCGCCAGGAGCCTTGCATCATCGCTGTTCACTTGGTTGCGTACCAACCGCGGATCAGAAAGGCATGGAGGAAGGGGACAGGCAGTTCGAAACCCGCGCTCCTCAGCAGGGTCTCGGTCTCGTCCGGGGACAGTATGGACAGTGTGTTGCGCAGGGTTTCCGGAAGCGATTGCAGTGATTCCGGGTTCGCGCCCATCATTGAATGAACACGTTCCCAGTTCTTCAGCATTGGCGGGAACTGGGCCGCATCGAGATCGCAGCTTAGTTCCGCGCTGACGAAATAACCTCCGGGCTTCAGCCTGTCGTGAACAGCCAGGTAAAATGCGCTTCTGTCTTCACGAACTATGAAATGGGCCACCATGATGCTCAGTGCGGCATCGAATTCCGCTTCGTCCGGTACGTCGTCAATGTACCCGTGAACCAATTCGCACCGATCGAGAAGGTCTGCTGCCGCCAGTCTGTTGCGACAAACATTCAGCATGGCTTCGGAGGGATCTACACCAACAAAGGTCCAACCCGGAAATTCTCTTGCGAGGGTGAGAATCTCGGCCCCGGTTCCAATGCCGGCACACAGTAGGCGGGCGTTGGATGGCAGGTCTGCGAGAATAAGACGGATGAGCAGGTGCATGTTTGCCGAAAATGCAGAGAGCCTGCTGTTTCTCTCGTCATAGTTCTCGGCCATTTGCTGATTGAAAAAATCAGGCATTGAAGGTTTGGCACTATGGGGCATTGCTTGTCTCGTCAGCACCATTTGTATTTTCGTGGTGGCAGCACGCTGAAGGAGGAGCGCCCGGCCTTCGCGGCCGGGCGCCAGGAAGCTCGATCAGTGAGCGAGCATTTCCGCTACGATCTCGTCGGCACTCAACGAGGACGGATAGTAGGTCGGCCAGTTCGTCACTTCTTCAAGCAGCGCTGCGCGATCATCGCCCCAGTAAAGGTGATAGTGATCGGCCTTGGCGGGAGCGATCTTGTGATCGCTGAACTGGATGAATTGCGGCGCGGCTTCGTCACCCTCGACCTTCTTGAAGATGAAGCGTACCCCGCGATTGCCCTTCTTGTAGGTCAGGATCTCGCGGCCATCGCTCACGTAACGAGCTTTGTGCGGAACCCCTTCCGAAAAGAAAGACACGGTTTCGCCGTCGATCGTGATGCGTTCGACTTCGGTCCGGTAGCCGATTTCGTAATAGGCCTTGTATTCCTCGGCCGACTTGTCACCGTTTTCCGCCTTGTGGGCCATGACCTTGTCGAGCGTTCCGTCCTGAAGGTAGGGATAGACAGACTGCCAGTCACCTTCCCAGTCCGAAAGGGATCGCGCCTCGATCTGGCCGTCCTCGAAATAGCCCTTGTAGATCTGATCATCGGCGTGACTGTGGGCATGCTTGTGCCCATGCGCGTCGTTGTGGCTGTGATCGTGGCTTTCCTTGGCGTTATCGTCGTGAACCAGGCCACTGCCGCCGGCCACCGCGATATTATAGGGAATTCCCTCTACCTTGATGGTGGCGTTCTCTTTCAGAGTGTCCTTGGAGATACGCCGTACCACACCGGCCAGGGGATCGCTCATGATGATTTCGTCTCCGGCCATGGCAAGCCGCGGACGGGGATCATTCCAGTGGCCGTCCTTTGAATACGGCTGAGTAACTTTCGCGCTGTTGGACACTTTCGCTTCGAGTACGTCGACTTGATGAAGAGTGCCGTCTTCGGCCAATGCATATCCGTAGCGCGCATTGGCCGGGTCCAGCACAAAGTCGACACGACGGAAAGGCAGCTCGATGTAACGGAAATGCGGCTCATCGACCGGATCGACAACGACCATGCCCGATGCACCATAGTTGCCGAGGAATACCTGCATACTCTTCGAGCCAAGCAACGTGCCCGTCGTCTCGCCAGCAGGCAGGTTGCCGGGATATTCGAGCATTTGCATGACCGGTCCGTCCTGTCCGGCGGTCACCGTGAGAATGCCTTCCTCACAGCCCGTTGCAAGATAGGCGCCGGAGAAAGCCTCGCCGTGAATTCCGGTGCAGGTGGCAACTTCCCCGGCAGGCGTGCCGTCTTCATGGATCGCCTGCAGACCAATTCGCGTCGGCAGAGAATCTCCTTCGACGGGAGCATCCGAAGCCACGCTTGTCACCCAGCCATTGCCGATCGGGGCGGCGTACCCGTGATGCGCGCGTGCCTGGGGAAGGCGCCTGGTCTTGAGTTCGCCGTGCGAAAGTTCATGAGCGTCGATGATTTCCACATACCCGCCACGATCGAAATTGATCGCGACGTTTCCGCCGTGATCGATAACGTGAAACGGGCGGGGACCGGTCAGCACTTCCTGGAGCGCGGATGGTTCGGTGATCTCGATATCGGAATGATCACCGTGGGCATGCACGGAGATCCCACTCTTGATGAAGTGAACGGCATCATCTTCGAACTGTACAGCGACGATCGCAGAGCCGTCGTTGACGCTGTAGAGTTTGTTTTGACCTGTAGTCGCGAATGTCCAGCGCTTGGCCGGGTCGTCCAGATCGAAAGCCGTGACCTTTGGGTCGGCATGATCTCCAACGAAAATTCGGAACCGCGTGACGTCTTCATGGTCATCGTGTTTGTCTTGAGCCAGGGCCGTGCCTGACAAGATGAGGGCTATGCCCGTAGTGTAAGCGAGTTGCCGCAGCATACGTATTCTCCTTTGTAGCTGTAGTTCAGGGATGCCTGACAGGCAGGAGGCCTTCATTCGATCCAGGAGCGCCTCAGTCAGCGTTCAGCGCGTCGGTCAGGGTATTGAGGTTGTGCCGCATCAATTCGAGGTAACCCGGCGCCGGTCCATCGGCTGGAGACAGCGCGTCGGTGTAAAGAGGTCCGGCCAATGCCAGGCCTGCTTCGGAGGCAATCTGTTCGACAAGGCGTGCGTCGGTGATGTTCTCTGAGAAGACGGCACGCGCTCGCCGTTCACGGATCTCGCGGATCAGTGAAGCCACATCTGCGGCTGAAGCTTCGGATTCCGTGGAAACGCCCTGAGGGGCCAGGAACGTGACGCCATAGTCCCGTTCGAAATAGCGGAAAGCGTTGTGGGCGACGACGGCGACACGGCGATCCTCCGGCAGGTCTGCGATCGCATTTCTGATGTCCATGTCGAGAGCGGAGAGTTTGTCGTGATACGTGGCGGCGTTGGCTTCGTATTTCGGACAGCCCTCGGCGTCGGCGCTGCAAAACGCTCGTGCGATGTTTCCGATAAACACTTTTGCATTGGCGACCGATTGCCATGCGTGTGGATCCGTTGGCGTCGCATGAAAGACCGATCTGCCGTTGATGTAGTGATAGTGGCCGCCGTTCGGGTCCATAAGAATGTCGGCGCCTTCGGTCAGCACGGTAATTTCGGCCGTGGTTTCGCTGGCTTCGATCAATCGATCCAGGAAACCTTCCAGCGAGAGCCCGTTGACGAGAACCACATCGGCTCGCGCCAAGGCAATGGCGTCGGCTGGCCTTGGCTCGTAGACGTGAGCATCGCTGTCTGGTCCCACGAGCGTCTTGAGATTTATCCGGTCACCGCCGACAATCGTCGCGAAATCGCCGATTATCGAGAAGGTTGCCACAACGCCCAGCTTTTCCTCGTCGGCGCGGACGTGAGGCGAAAATGCAATCATGATGGTCAGGAGCGACGCTGGAAGAAGAGATCGCAGTGAAAGCATGGACAGGATCCTGGACAATTTTAGGCGGTGCGATGCGTCGTTGCGGAAAACCACGACACAAGAAGTCCGCGTGAACCGACAAACAGCGACAGGACGTAGACGACACCGGCAGAAAGGATTATCGCGGGTCCTGCCGGTAGCGATGCGTGGTAGGAAAGCATCAGACCGGAGACGGATGCGGAAACTCCAATGCCGACCGCGGTGGCGCACATTGTGGTCACGCGTGTCGCCCAGAAACGGGCAGCTGCCGCAGGCAGTATCATCAGGCCGACCGACAGCAGGGTACCAAGCGCCTGGAAGCCGGCGACGAGGTTGATCACAACCAGACTGAGAAATACGAAATGCGCTACCGAACCAAGGCGCGATACGGACCGTAGGAACAACGGGTCGAGACATTCTGCAACGAGTGCCCGCCAGAAGACGCAAAGCGAGCAGAAGGTCACGACGGCGACAAGCAAGATGAGAGTTAGCGCGTCATCGTTCAGTGCCAGGGCGGATCCGAACAGGACGTGCAACAGGTCGACACTCGACCCGCGTAGCGAAACCATGAGAACGCCGAGTGAAAGCGAGATGAGATAAAAGGCGGCCAGGGACGCGTCTTCCTTCTGGACTGTCACTCTCGCCACTACCCCGGACGCAAGCGCCACCACCATTCCGGCAAACAGTCCGCCAAGCGTCATGGGCACCAGGGCCAGACCATAGAGAAGGAATCCGACAGCTGCGCCCGGCAGGATGGCGTGTGCCATTGCATCGCCGGTGAGGCTCATGCGGCGCAGCATCAGAAAGACGCCGACAGGACACGCGCTGACCGAAAGCAGCATCGCGCCAAGCAACGCACGCTGCATGAAAGCAAATTCGGCGAACGGTGCGATGAACCAGTCGTGGGGAGACATCACGCGACTCCCCGTTGCCGGTTCGCATGATCGTGCTTATGGCTGTTCCCGGTGTTGCACCAGGGCGCATCCTCGTCCCATGCTTCGTGGAACTGGCGGGCGCGCAGCAGGTTGTCGGAAGAAAGCGTCTTGCGAGCTTCGCCCCAGGCGACCGGGCCGCGAGCAAGAAGCAGTGCGTCGGGGAAATGCTCACGCACCAGATCTAGATCATGGACGACGACGATGACCGTGCGCTCCTCGCCGTGCCAGCGCTTGATCAGTTCGATGAGATCGGCAACCGTTTTCGTATCGACCGCGTTGAACGGCTCGTCCAGCAGGATCAGATTGGCGTCCTGCACGAGAACCCGGGCAAACAGCGCTCGTTGAAGCTGACCACCTGACAATGTATCGAGCGACCGTTTCTCGAAGCCTTCCAGGCCGACGGCGGAGAGGGCCTCGGCAACGGCGAGGCGATCTTCTTTCCTGTAGCGGCCGAACAGACCCCGGCGCGGCCATAGTCCAAGCGACACCAGGTCAACGACACGTGCCGGAAAGGAACGGTCGAGTTCGGACTGCTGGGGTAGATAGGCCAGCTTGACACCGGCAGCGACCGAACAATGACCGGACATGGGCTTCAGGATACCGACGATTCCCTTCATCAGGGTCGACTTGCCGGATCCGTTGGCGCCGACCACAGCCGTGAGCGACCCCTTTTGCACGACACCGTTCAAGTGATGCACTGCGGGATGGCTGTTATATCCCAGCGTCAAGTCTTCGAAGGTTACGCAGGCCGGCATCGGCAAACTCCTTGTCCCGCTCTCGGGACGGCTTGACGGACGACTACGTTATGTTATTACGTTCGTCAACGGAAATGTTATACCATCACATCGGTAGCGCTTTCATGCACGAGCCTGTCCCCCACGAAACGGAAGAACGAAAAATCGGGCGAAACACCCAGCTGGTTTTCGATGTTCTCACCCGTTCGGACAAGCCGATGAGTGCCTATCAGCTGCTCGCGGTGCTGCGTGAACAGGGTCTGAAGGCGCCACTTCAGGTTTACAGGGCACTTGACCAACTCATTGACGATGGCCTTGTCCACAAAATCGAAAGCCTGAGTGCTTTTGCCTTGTGTACGCACTGCGAAGCGAGCAGTCACGGGGGAGCCGCTTTCACCATCTGCGTCATGTGCGGTCGGACAGAGGAAATCCACGACACCGATCTCGGACCGCTTCTGGAAAGGCTTGCCCGCAGACAGAGGTTCCAGACAGCTTCCACGACCGTTGAACTTTCGGGGGTGTGCGAGGCCTGCCGGAATGAATAGCATCCCGGTCTTCCTGCTGACCGGGTTTCTCGGGGCAGGCAAGTCGACCCTTCTCAACCGGTTGCTGGCAGATCCGGAATTCGCTGACACCGCCGTCATCATCAATGAGTTCGGCGACGTGGCGATCGATCATGATCTCGTCCGCGCTGGCAAGACCCGGATTGCGCGCACGACAACCGGATGCATGTGCTGCACCGCCGGCAGCGACATCCGCACAACCCTTTTTGAACTTCACACGCTGGCCGAGGCGGGCGAAGTGGTTTTCAACCGGGTCATTGTCGAAACAACGGGCCTTGCGGATCCCGCCCCGCTGATAAACGATCTCATCCCCGGTGGATCGCCTGCAATCGGACTGCGCGATCACATCGTCGCACGGAAATTCGGGCTGGCCGGCGTTGTCACGCTTGTCGATGGCGTGACGGGTGAAGCGACGATCGAAAATCATTTCGAGGCAATGAAACAGATCGCTTTCGCCGATCGGCTGGTGCTCACCAAGACAGACCTGGCGGACGACGGGGTAGCGATCGAAAGGGTCGAGTTGCTCAAGGAATGGCTCTCAAGTGCCAATCCTTCGGCGCAGGTTGTCGATGGCAAAGCCACCGAATGCGATCCGGTTGACCTGTTCCGGCGGCGCGCCTACGTGCCTGCATCGCTTTTCGATGACGTGATCGCATGGCTGGCACTGGAAGAAGCGGTTCGTGCCGAGAAACCAACGGCGCATGGACAACCCGGTGCCGGGGCGGGCTCCGACAGGCACGGAGGACGCATCCAGACCTTCACTCTGATCCGGGACGAACCGGTGGAGCCGGAGGCATTCCGGAAGTTCATGGGGTTGGTTTCGGCAGCCGCGGGACCGCGTCTGCTGCGCGCAAAGGGAATTGTAAATCTCTCCGATGACCCCTCGCGCCCGCGCGTCGTTCATGCGGTTCAGCATATGGTCCATCCGCCCCACATGCTCGAAACCTGGCCGGATGAGGATCATCGCACGAGGCTTGTATTCATTACTGACGGCATCGATCCCGAGCCGGTGCGCAAGCTTTTCGAAGCAGCGCTGGACAACCAGCCGATGCGGATTTTCCGCCGCGTTACTGAATTGGGCGCCCATCTGAAAACCCTGCTGCATTCCGCAGTCACCCGTCCGGCTCGCGGCGCGTCGCGTTAACAGGAGAACTGGAATGTCTACTGAGAGTTTTACCCCTGTCACTGTTCTGACCGGGTATCTGGGCGCCGGAAAAACCACGCTGCTCAACCGCATCCTCACGGAAAACCATGGCAAACGTTACGCCGTGATTGTCAATGAATTCGGGGAGGTCGGAATCGACAACGATCTCATCGTGGGTGCAGAAGAAGAAGTGTTCGAAATGAACAACGGCTGCATCTGCTGCACGGTTCGAGGCGACCTGATCCGCATCATAGAAGGTTTGATGCGTCGTAAAGACCGGTTCGATGCCATACTTGTCGAGACGACAGGTCTGGCGGACCCTGCTCCAGTTGCACAAACCTTTTTTGTCGACGATGACGTTCGCCGCAAGACCAAGCTCGACGCCATCGTCACTGTTGTCGATGCGAAGCATCTGCTTGGTGAAATAGATCACGCACACGAGGCGCAGGAGCAATTGGCCTTCGCCGATATCGTTGTCCTGAACAAGACAGATTTGGTCACATCAGATGAATTGACAGCCGTTCAGGCCCGAATCCGCAAAATCAATCCGACAGCCGCGATCCGGGAGTCCACGCGCTGTGATGTACCACTCGACCAGATACTCAACCGCAACGCCTTCGATCTTGATCGCATTCTCGAAATCGAACCGGACTTTCTTGAAGGCCATCACGATCACGATCATGACGATCACATCTCCAGCTTCTCTTTGGTGACCGAGGATCCCCTCGACCCCCAAAAAGTCCTGCCTTGGGTGCAGATGATAGTCCAGCGTCTCGGTGTGGACATCCTGCGAATGAAGGGAATTCTTTCGTTCAAGAACGACAGTGATCGTTTCGTTGTCCAGGCTGTCCATATGCTTCTGGAGGGAGATCATCAGAGGCCCTGGAAGGAAGGCGAACCGCGCGTCAGCCGTCTTGTCTTCATCGGTCGGAACCTGCCGAAAGAGATTATCGAGGACGGCTTCATGCAATGCCGTGCAGAACCCGACGCCATTGCGATGTCGAATGCTTGAGCGAGGATTGTTGTTCGAAAACAGCGGAATTTCGCATCAAATCAATCGCCAGGACAATGATGACCCCTTTCGTTAACCCGCTGGCACCGCGTCGCGCCATACCCGACAAGACCCGGCAGATCAAAGAATGGGTGCGCGCGCTGCGCGGACTCGACGAGAACGTGGTCGTCGCTGTGACCGAACTTGCCTGCCGGGATGATGGATGTCCCGACATTGAAACCGTCATCGGCATCATGCGGCCGGGTGAGAAGATCGAGACCATCCGGGTGCACAAGCCCCTCGCTGATATCGAACATGAGGACATCAGATAGAACCTGGCCATCCGAACACGGTGTGAAGCAGAAATATGCTCTGGATCGGCCGCAATTGCGTTATAGGGAGCAACCTCGGCCATACGGGGTGACGAGATCGGTCCTCGGGCGCGCCAACAGGCGCGTGCGCCATGTTTCGAGCAGTTCAGGCTGGCTCCGGAGCGGGCAACCGCCACAATAGTCCTTGCCCGGAGCGCGATAGACGAGACAGCAGGTGCCTCGTCGAAACGTCACCCCTTCGAGGTTTTCGAACTGCTTGTAATGCATGTCGCCGGATCTGCCCTGACCGCCGATCAGGTCCGACGTGCGCTCGAAGAACTTCAGCGCGATCCGTGCGGTTGTTTGCCAGGGCACGGAAGACTGGGCATCGACGAAGGTCAGAGCCATGCCGATCTGCGAGGCGACGGATCCTTTCGCCAGCGGTAGTCCCATTTTGCCTACGCGGCCCAAGCGCCCCATAAACGAAAGGACCCGCCCAATTGGATACGATCGGTCAGTGGGATTTTCACTTATTAATGTCAGTTCCGGGACCGACAGTGGAACGTCGCGTCATGTCCGGAGCTTCCCGGTTCCCCGTCCCCTCCTGAAACGAGGCCTCGCCAGACTGTAAAGAACAACGAAAAAGCAGCAGCCCAGAAAGAACAAGGACAAGGGCCGGTCTGCGATCGCACCAAGGTCGCCTCTCAGGATCAGCAGCGTACGGCGAAAGTTGTCCTCGATCATGGGTCCCAGAACGAGACCGAGTATGAGGGGTGCCGGTTCGAGCCTCAAAAGCGTCATCGCATAACCCAGTGCGCCGAACAGCATGACAAGCAACAGGTCGGCGACGGCGTAGTTCACCGAATAGACGCCAAGGCATATGAAAACAACAATTGCCGGAAACAACAGGTGATAGGGAATGCGCAGGATCCTGATCCAGATACCGATCAGGGGAACGTTGAGGATCATGAGAAGCAGGTTGCCAACGAAGAAACTGGCGGCAAGCCCCCAGAATAATTCGGGCTGCTCGGTAATAAGTCGCGGTCCCGGCGCGACGCCATGTATCAGCATGACGCCCAACATCATCGCCATGATGGCATCGCCGGGAACCCCGAGCGTGAGGGTTGGGATAAAGGCCGTCTGGGTTGCCGCGTTGTTAGCCGATTCCGGCCCTGCGATACCCTCGATTGCACCCTTGCCAAAAATCTCTGGCGTTGGATAAACCTTCTTTTCCACTACGTAGGACGCGAACGCGGCAATCAGGCTGCCCGTGCCAGGAAGAGCACCGAAGAAGGCGCCAATACCGCTTCCGCGAAGCATTGCCGGTCGTGCACGGCGCAGGTCTTCTTTGCGTGGCAACATGGAGCGTAAAGTAATTGCACCCGTTTGCGGTGGCGTATTGTCGGGCCGTCCTGCATTGGCGATGACTTCCGGCAAGCCAAAGAGGCCTAGTGAAATCGCAACGAGCGGCAAGCCGGCATAGAGTTCTGGCACGCCGAAAGTGAAACGTTGTACGCCAGTGGAAATATCCGTGCCTACAATCCCGAGAAGCAGGCCAAGCAGTATCGAAGCAACTGCCCGGGCATGGCTTCCTTGCGCCAACATGCCGGCTGCCAGCAGGCCGAGCAGCATGAGCGAGAAATACTCCGGTGAGCCGAAATTCAGCGCGATCTTGGCAAGAAGCGGCGAGCTGACGATCAAAATCGTCAGTCCGATGATGCTACCGACGAACGAGGCAAGCGCGGTCATGAAGAGAGCGACGCCAGCGCGACCCTGGCGGGCCATCGGGTACCCGTCGAGACAGGTGATGGCAGTATTGGCCGTACCCGGCAGGTTTAGAAGGATGGAAGCGGTCGACCCTCCAAACGCGGCGCCGTAGTAAATTCCGGAAAGCAAAATCAGCGCATGCACCGTGTCGACATGAAAAGTGATGGGAATCAGTATGGCGAGTGTGGCCATGACGCCAAGTCCGGGCAATACACCGACGAAGGTACCTAGCAGCACGCCTGCCAGGCAGTAGAGCAACCCTTCCGCAGAAAGCGCGACCGACAAGCCGAGAGCGAGGGATTCGAAGACCGTCATTCAATACGCCCCGAACGCTTTTGCCTGGAAGCCAAGCCCGAATATGAAGACCACGACGGCAACGACGCTCATAAAGGCGCTGACCGCCAATGCGTCGCGCAATCTCGCCTTGGGGTCCGCATAAGAGGACAGTACTACCGCCGCGAAAACCGAAGGAACCATTCCTGCAGACCGGATCAGCGCCGCAAAGGCGCCTAGCCCGCCCAGCACCATCAGTGCACCACGCAGATTGATCGTCACCCGAGGTGCTTCTTGGGCATTTCTGTCGAGGAAGACGATGACCATGCCAGCAAGCGCCAGAAGGCCGCCGACGAGAGCGGGAAATGCCCCCGGTCCAATCCGGCGTAATGAGCCGAGGTCGAGTGACAGGCCGGTTGCGAGTGCATAAAGGCCAACAGCTGTCACCGCGGCCCCGCAAATCACGTCGTTTTGATCATACCGAAAAGCCAATGTCTTACCCCTAAACAGTTCGCAAGTCGTCTGCAGGCTCGAATTCGGAACCGTCGTACTCCGTACCGACCTCTCGTCTGCCCGCCGAGATCTCGGTGCCGATCTGCTCGATTTCGGCGATAACTTCGACCGGGACGTCCGGCGTGGTGCTGAGCCGAACCGCTTCCGGAACTTCCAGGCCGGGGTGGCGGTTCTTGCCGGCCACAAGCCGGTCGTTCAGCAAATCCTCCGTCCAGGCGCGGATCGACCATCCGTGACGCGTTACCACCGAACCCATGAAAATTTCCGGGTCTTCCGCGCACCAGTCCCGAATGTTTCCGATCTGACGGATGCCGCACTTACGGCAGGCCGCAATCGCGCCGGAACGCCCGAAATTGAGCATTGTAAAAACAGTGTCAGCGCCGGCTTTCGCCTGGGCGGTTACCCAACGGTCAGCAAGGTACGGATCGTCCTGATCTCCGCAAAAACCTGTCAGCACCTCGACCTGCGGCGCCACCGCCTTGACCCCGTTCACGAATGCGGCGCGTCCTTTTTTTCCCGGCGAGATGAAAACGCCCGAAAGATGAGCCACAATGCCGGTTTTAGACATCCGGCCGGCCAATACGCCGGCCAGATACGCCCCTTCATAGTGCCTTATGGCATAGTTCCAAACGTTTGAACCTTCGGCTCTTCCGCCCGGCGAAAGGAACCTGCAGTGCGGGTAGTGCCTGGCCACTGCCTCGACCGCTGCGTCGGCGCGGCTACCGTGAACAACGATCCCGTCCGCCCCACGACGCGCCGCCGCATCTACCAGCGCCTCCAGACCTTCGGAATTCTTCTGGTGGTATTCGATGATCTCCAGGTCGAAACCAAATGCGCTGCGCGCCGCCAGCATTCCTTCGTAACCTTCCTGAACGAAGCCACGGTCATTGTGGCGTCCGTTCAGAATAAGTGCGATACGCTCAGTCATCAAAATGCCTCGGAATTGCTGACGACTTCGTCCCATTTGGCGACTTCCTTTGCGATGAAAGCCTCAGCATCTTCCGGAGAGGAATTGACGTGGAACATCCCCCATTTCGCAAACTGGGCCTTGATATCGTCTGTCTCCATGGCTGCGTGTGTCGCCTTATGAAAAGCCTGAATGATGTCATCCGGCGTTCCCGACGGAGCGGACAGTCCAACCCAGTTGAACGCGACCACCTCGGTCAACCCAAGTTCGGCAAATGTCGGAATTTCGGGCGCGGCAGGCGACCGTTCAGGCGTCGTAATAGCCAAGGCCTTGATTGCTCCTGCTTTGATCTGACCGACATTCTGCGTCAGCGCATCGATCTGGAAATCGATGACCCCGGCGAGAAGATCGTTCGTCGCCTCGGCTGACCCCTTATAAGCAACATGCTCCAGGTTCAGGCCCGCCTTGAGTTTCA
>ENA-ORCZ01000074-ORCZ01000074.1-marine-metagenome-genome-assembly--contig:-NODE-74-length-140573-cov-10.285602_pt1 | contig 140573 bp, 131 predicted proteins | sample MGYA00237785_ERZ508519 | MGnify/ENA primary metagenome ERZ508519 (study PRJEB26189, sample SAMN06268790) | marine metagenome | isolation source: Bioluminescent Bay, La Paraguera, Puerto Rico | place...
GACAGGGCTGGGAGGAGGATGCCCTGCGTGTCACACGCCCGTCGGCTGGGAGGAGGATGCCTAGGGACGCGATCTCTAAATTCTGTTAGCCGTGGTTCACACGGCGCGCGACAAACTTGATGTCGCTGCGGCTGATGCCGAGATCAGCCAGTTCGCGGGTGGACAGGCGGGACAGTTCGTCGACCGCACGGCGGTAGCTCACCCAGTTGCTGTACTTTGCACGCACAGTGTCAAACATCTTCTTGTTCCTTATTTGGCGAAGCGCTTAAGCACCCCGCTCTTGTTGAATATGATATAATTCACTCGATGAATTAAAAGAAGTGCCATCTCTGCATGCCTGACATGCGTTTATTGCAATGCAGCAAAAGTGTCGCACCGGTACGCGAGTGATTCGCGAAAGGGACAAGGAATCATTGCACTAAGAGTCAGTGTGCGCTGCACAGTGACTTTTCGTTCATGTGCTGGGTTCTATTCCGCCGCGTCAATGGCGCGTTGCGGCCGACGCTGCAGCAATTCCTGCAAAAACTGGCCCGTATAGCTTTCCTCGACCTCGGCGACATCTTCCGGACGGCCCGTTGCGACGACGGTACCGCCGCCGTCGCCGCCTTCCGGTCCGAGATCGATAATCCAGTCGGCCGTCTTGATGACTTCGAGATTGTGTTCGATCACCAGGACCGTATTGCCCTGGTCGACAAGTTCGTGGAGCACGTCGAGCAGTTTGGCGACGTCGTGGAAATGCAGTCCGGTCGTCGGCTCGTCCAGGATATAGAGCGTGCGACCGGTCGAGCGTTTGGAAAGTTCCTTGGCGAGTTTCACGCGTTGCGCCTCGCCGCCGGACAGAGTGGTCGCCTGCTGGCCGACCTTGATATAGCCGAGCCCGACCCGCGCGAGTGTCTCCATCTTGTCCCGGACCGCGGGAACCGCGGAAAAGAACCCGGCGGCTTCCTCGACCGTCATGTCGAGTACGTCGGCGATGGACTTGCCCTTGAATTCCACTTCCAGCGTTTCCCGGTTGTAACGTTTGCCCTTGCAGACGTCGCAGGTGACATAGACGTCGGGCAGGAAGTGCATCTCGATCTTGATGACGCCGTCTCCCTGGCAGGCTTCGCAGCGCCCGCCCTTGACGTTGAAGGAGAACCGGCCGGGCTGGTAGCCGCGGGCCTTGGCTTCGGGCATGCCGGCGAACCATTCCCGGATCGGCGTGAAGGCGCCGGTATAGGTGGCCGGATTGGAGCGCGGCGTGCGGCCGATCGGCGACTGGTCGATGTCGATGACCTTGTCGAGCACTTCCAGCCCGTCGATGCCGTCATGCGGCGCCGGATTTTCCCGCGCGCCGTTCAGCCGGCGGGCAGCCGCCCGGTAGAGCGTGTCGATCAGGAAGGTGGACTTGCCGCCGCCCGAAACCCCGGTCACGCAGGTGAAGGTGCTGAGCGGCACGTCCACATCGATGTCCTTGAGGTTGTTGCCCCGGGCGCCGCGGACGGAAAGCTTCCGTTTCTTGTTGATCTTGCGCCGGCCGTCCGCTCGGGAAATCATTTTCGCACCCGACAGATATTCGCCCGTCAGGGAGTTCGGATTGGCCATGATCTCGGCGGGCGTTCCCTTGGCGACCACCTGGCCGCCGTGAACCCCGGCGCCCGGTCCGACATCGACCACGTAATCCGCCGTCAGGACAGCGTCTTCGTCATGCTCGACCACGATCACCGTGTTGCCGAGATCGCGCAGGTGTTTCAGTGTCTCCAGAAGCCGTGCGTTGTCGCGCTGATGCAGGCCGATGGACGGCTCGTCGAGCACATAAAGAACCCCGGTCAGGCCGGAGCCGATCTGGGACGCGAGGCGGATACGCTGGCTTTCGCCGCCGGACAGGGTGCCGGACGAGCGGGACAGCGTCAGGTATTCCAGTCCGACATCGTTCAGGAATCTCAGGCGCTCGCGGATTTCCTTCAGGATGCGTCCGGCAATTTCCGTCTGCTTGTCGTTCAGCCTGGCCGGAAGCTCTTCGAACCAGGCGCTGGCGTCGCGGATGGAGAATTCGGTGACCTGGCCGATATGCAGTCCGCCGATCTTAACGGCAAGCGCCTCGGGTTTCAGGCGGAAGCCGGAACAGGCCGGGCAGGCATGGTCGGACTGAAAGCGCGAGAGTTCTTCGCGCACCCAGGTGGATTCCGTCTCGCGCCAGCGCCGCTCGATATTGCCGATCACGCCTTCGAAGTTTTTTTCGGTTTTGTAGCTGCGCACGCCGTCGTCATAAACGAATGCGACCTTGTCCTTGCCGGTTCCATGAAGAATGGCCTCCCGCACCTCCTGCGGCAGGTCCTTCCAGGGTGTCGCCATAGATGCCTTGAAATGCTTGCAGAGCGCTTCCAAGGTCTGGGTGTAATAGGGCGAGGTGGAGCCGGTTTTCGCCCATGGCAGAACGGCCCCCTCGCGCAGCGACAGCGAATGGTCGGGCACCACGAGGTCTTCCTCGAAGGCGAGTGTCGTACCGAGACCGTCGCAGGTCGGGCAGGCGCCGAAGGGATTGTTGAAGGAAAACAGCCGTGGTTCGATCTCCGGAATGGTAAACCCGGAGACGGGACAGGCGAATTTTTCCGAAAAGATCAGGCGTTTGGGCGCGCCGTTTTCTTCCGTCTTGTCGGCGAACTCGGCAATCGCGATGCCGTCCGCCAGCTTGAGCGCGGTTTCCAGGGAATCCGCCAGCCGTCCCGCGATATCATCGCGCACGACAAGCCGGTCCACGACAACATCGATGTCGTGCTTGAATTTCTTGTCGAGGGCAGGGGCGTCGGCAATCTCGTAGAAGGTGCCGTCGATCTTGACGCGCTGGAAACCCTTCTTCATGAGTTCGGCCAGTTCCTTGCGGTATTCGCCCTTCCGTCCGCGGACCATGGGGGCCAGAAGATAGAGGCGCGCGCCTTCCTCCAGCTCCATGACCCGGTCGACCATCTGGCTGACCGTCTGGCTTTCGATCGGCAGGCCGGTTGCGGGCGAATAGGGAATGCCGACCCTGGCGAACAGGAGGCGCATGTAGTCGTAGATCTCGGTGACCGTACCGACGGTGGAGCGTGGATTGCGGGAAGTGGTCTTCTGTTCGATGGAAATCGCCGGGGACAGACCGTCGATCTGATCGACATCCGGCTTCTGCATCATTTCCAAAAACTGGCGCGCATAGGCCGACAGGCTTTCGACGTAGCGGCGCTGGCCTTCGGCATAGATCGTATCGAAGGCCAGCGAGGATTTTCCGGATCCCGACAGGCCCGTCATCACGATCAGCCTGTCGCGCGGCAGGTCCAGGTCGACACCCTTCAGGTTATGTTCCCTGGCCCCCCGGATGCTGATCACCCGCGTCGGATCGTTTTTCCAGGTGTCGTCCTTCTGAGAGCCCTTGGATGTCGTCATTCTCTGTTTTCCTGAGCCTCATGCACGGGGTGGAAACGAAACCGGGTGCATGAATGTGGATATGGTCTGCTGCGTCCGCTGGCCGGTCCGGCACATCCCCGATATAGCAGTTTGGAGAGCCTCTTCCAGTGAGGTTTTTGCCATCAATCCATTTCTGCCATCATTGCGCGATGCAATGCAGGATACGTGCCGCGTGGGAGGACGGATTGAATCCGTTTTATAGAAATGATAAGAACAAAACAAGTACAAGATGTGCGGGTGCGTCAGGAGAATGAACCGTCCTGCAAGCTGAGGGCTGTGCGAGAGCGGAGTGGAGGCCGGTATATGATCCTGACAGGAGAAACTTCACCTGACGGAACATAAGCAGGATAAATTGTGACTTCGGGCGGGCGATGCCGGATTTCGTCCGTGTGAAACAAATTGCCGTGAATTCGAAATCCTGGCCGGCCGGCCCTGCCTTGTGGAAAATGCGGGCATCCTGGCGAAAAAGCGGGCGTAACCATTGGCGGATCGTTAGGGTTCTGATTTCTTGCGGCAACGCTTGAGGCCCGGTCCGGCACGAAGGTCAAATACCGCGGCAGCGCGGATAAGCGACGGACCGGCGAGAGAACAGACAGGAGTGCAGAATGGCGGGCAGCGTCAACAAAGTTATTTTGGTCGGCAATCTGGGAGCCGACCCTGAAATCCGCCGGACCCAGGACGGGCGGCCGATCGCCAATCTGCGGATCGCCACGTCGGAGAGCTGGCGTGACCGCAACACCGGCGAACGCAGGGAGCGTACCGAATGGCATCGGGTCGTTGTCTTTAGCGAAGGCCTTTGCAAGGTCTGCGAGAATTACCTGCGCAAGGGGTCCAAGGTCTATATCGAGGGCCAGCTTCAGACCCGCAAATGGCAGGACCAGTCCGGCCAGGACCGTTATTCCACGGAGGTCGTTCTGCAGGGGTTCAACTCGAACCTGACCATGCTCGACGGCCGGGGCGAGGGCGGTGGCCAGCCGGGCGGTCTGCCTGACTACGGCAACGAACCTCAGGGCGGTAGCTTCGGTGGCGGCAGCGGCGGCTATGGCGGCGGTTCCAGCGGCGGCGGCTTTGGCGGTCCGTCCGGAGGCGGCGGGTCCGGCCCGATGGATGACGAAATCCCGTTCTAGACCCGAAAGACGCAATAGAGTGCGGTCCTGTTCGAACGGGACCGCACGGTTTTCTTTATTCCCTTATCCCTTTCCGATTTGGTCTGCGGTCCACTTCTGCGCCGTTCTCACGTTTTTGTGAGGTCCGCCTGGCAAGGCCGGTGATTTCAGAACCGGCACGGAATTCCGGGCGATCGGCGGTTTCGCCGGTCGAAATATCGGTCCCGAAGGGCTGGAGTCCCTGCCTGAAGGCCCAATCCATCGATCCCTGGTTGAGCATGTCTTGCCGCCTCAGCCAAGGCGGGAGAAGGTCGAGTTTCCTTAGCGGCATAATCGTCACACTGTTTTGAATTTAAAACCTGTGCATGGCGGGCCGCCTTAACCAACTGGGCAGGCCTGATATAGTATCAAGCGGTTTGAGGTGTGCGGTTTGACTCGGTTTTCGGCGCGTTTGCCATGAAAATGATCGAATGGCACGACACTTGAGTGGGCTGCCCGGCATTTTCAGAACCCGGGCGGACCTTTCCCTGGCAGGGGAAAATAATGACATCCGGCTTTTGTGGCCACCGTACCGGATGCGGACAAATTGATAATTTGCGGGTTTGAGACAATGCGAGCGACTGACATGAGACTGGGCGAGGAAACCGTCGGAAACCGTACAGGCAAGGCGAGACCGCGCTCCCGGACAGTGCTGGGTGCGTCCATCAAGGCCTGCCTGATGGTGACAATGCTCGCTTCCGGGGTCAATTTTACCGCGGTGGAAACCGCTTCCGCCCAGGGGCTGTTTCAGCGGCTGTTCAACCCGGAAGCCCATCGCCGGCAGCAGGAGCGCGAGCGGCGCGCGGAGCTTCGCGAGCAGGCGGCACAGGTCAAGGTCTCCGCACCCCGCTATCTCAACTATTCGCCGGACGCCTGGAAACAGGTTTCCCTGACGCCGCTTTCGGAAAAGAAAACCGCGGAAGTAAAGCCCGCGGCACAGGTTCCGGAAGCGGCCGGCGAGACCGCCACGGTCGAAACCGATACGCTTCAGGAAGCCCCCGTCGTGCTGACCGGCTTCGACGAAGCACGCCCTGCGCTGAAGGACATGACGCTGACGGTGCTGCCGGAAGTCGGCGATGCGCTGCTTGCCTATTACAGGGAATATCCCGATTTCGTCTGGGTGAAAGACGGCAAGCCGACCGGCAAGGCGCTCGCGCTGCGCAAAGCCTTGAGCGAGACCGGCAAATATGCCCTGAACCCCGAAGACTACCTCGTCGCGCTGCCGGAAACGGCAGGCCTGCAAGGTGCCGACCTCGACGCAGCCGCTATGCGCTTCGAAATGGACATGAGCGCTGCGGCTCTCACCTACATGCTCGACGCCAAGCGCGGGCGGGTCGATCCGAACCGGATTTCCCAGTACCACGATCTGCCGCGCCACAAGGTCGACCTCGTTGCCGCGCTCGAGAGCTTTTCAACGGCGTCGAACCCCGCCGAGATTGTCGAAAAGGCGCAGCCGCAAAACGATCATTTCGCCAGGCTGACGACTGAGCTGGCGCGCTTGAAGGCCGAAGATGAAGAAACCGACCAGATCGTCATCGAGCCGGGCACGTTCCTGAAAGCCGGAAAATCCAGTCCGGAAATGAAGAATATTGTCGCGGCCATCAACAAGAACGGTTCGGAAGAGCTGAAGGCCGCCCACGCGGAAACGCTGGATGCCTATGCCGGGGAGGAACTTTACACGCCTGAACTGGTGGAGCTGGTCAAGGGCTTCCAGAAAGAGAACAAGCTGACGCCAGACGGCATTGTCGGCAAGAACACCATCGTTGCGATGGTGGGCGAGACCAATGCGGCCAAGATCGCCAAGGTCGAGCTGGCCATGGAGCGCAGCCGCTGGATCCCCGAGCAACTCGGCGAGCGCAAGGTGTTCATCAACCAGGCGGCCTTCACGGCAACCTATACCGCACCGGGCGAGGTGCCGCTCTCAATGCGCGTCGTCGTCGGCAAGAAATCCAATCAGACGAATTTCTTCTACGACCAGATCGAATTCGTCGAATACAATCCCTACTGGGGCGTTCCGTATTCCATTATCGTCAACGAAATGCTGCCCAAACTCGCCAATGACCCGAGTTATCTGGACCGTGCCGGTTACGAGGTAACCACGCCCGGCGGCCGTCAGATTTCCTCTGCCTCGGTCGACTGGTACGCCGTCGCCTCCAAACAGCAATCGGTCAACGTGCGGCAATATCCCGGCCGGTCAAACGCGCTCGGTGAGTTGAAGATCCTGTTTCCGAACAAGCATCACATCTATATGCATGACACGCCGTCGAAGAACCTGTTCAAAAAGGACGCGCGGGCTTTCAGCCACGGCTGCATCCGTCTGCAGGATCCGAAGGCGATGGCCGCTGCGGTTCTCGGAAAATCCAAGGACTATGTCACGTCCCGGATCGCCGGCGGCCAGAACGAGCAGGAACATGTTTCCGGTCAGATCCCGGTCTATGTCTCCTACTTCACCGCCTGGCCGGAGCTTGACGGCACGATCGCCTATTTCACCGATGTCTATGACCGTGACCGCTATCTGCTTCAGGCGATCGAGAAAACGGAAACAGCCCGGGCGAAGGCCAGAACGTCCTGATTTTCCTCAGGGCAGGGGTTGAAAAGAGCCGCCGGTCGTCTGAGATAAAAGCATGAAGGCAAGAAACCGCCGGACGCTGTCCGGCGGTTTTTTCCTGTCCTTACGAGTGACCGTCGAGACAGCCGCTCAAGGAATCCGCAAGGTTCTTGAGGAGTTCAGGGTAAAGGTCCGGTCCGTTATCGATTTCGGTGCCCAGCGGGTCGAGCGTCGCCTTGCGGGCCGAGCTGCCTTCCATCGCCACGTCCACGAGCTTTGCCTCGAATTGCGGTTCCTGGAAGACGCAGGTCACGTTCAGATCCTTGATCCGTTCGCGAATATGCGCAATCCGGTCGGCGCTGGAAAGAGCTTCCGGCGACAGGGTGATCGCGCCGCTCGCTTCCACGCCGAAACGGTGTTCGAAATGATGGTAGGCATCGTGGAACACGATGAATGTCTTGCCCGACACCGGTTCCATCTGGGTTTCGACTTCCTGCTCGAGCTTTTCGATGCGGTCTTTGAATTTGGCGGCGTTTTCCCGGTAGGTTGCCGCATGTTCCGGATCGATGCCGGCCAGGGTTTCGGCCATGACGCCGGCAATTGCGATGCCGTTGTCCGGGTTCAGCCAGATATGCGGATCGTGCTCTTCGCCGTGTTCATGCCCATGCTCATGCGCTTCGTCATGCTCCTCGTGGTCCTCGTCATGATCGTCGTGATCCGCATGCTCCTCGTGGTCCTCGTCATGATCCGCATGCTCTTCATGGTCTTCATGCTCGTCGTGATGGGCTTCGTCATGATCGTGACCATCCTCGTGATCGTGATCGTGAGCATCGAAATTCGCGCCTTCCCGAATGTCGAGTTGATGAATGCCTGGCGCTTCCAGCAGTTCGACGGTTTTCGCGTTACTGGCCATGGAGGTGATCGGCTTTGCCAGAGAAGGGGCGAGTTCCGGACCGACCCAGAACACCACGTCGGCCCCCTGCAGCAAGAAGGCCTGGGAGGGCTTCAGCGCAAATCCGTGCGGGGAGGAGGCGCCGTCGATGAGGATATGCGGCGTACCCACGCCCTCCATCACGGCGGAGGCAATCGAATGCAGCGGTTTGATCGTGGTCACCACGGAAGGAGCATCGGCATATGCGGCGGTCGTGGCGGCGGAAAGGCCGAAAGCGCCGGCGGCCGTCAGAAGGAGGCCGTGCCGGAAATTGCGAGCGGAGGATTTCGGAAAGGAACGGGAACTCATTGGGAAGATGTCCGATGCACGTTATGCTGTAACGTGTAACTGTATAACGTTCGCAAAACCGTTAGGCAAGACCCGGCGGTTTGTTTGTTCAGACCGGGCCTTGCTCGGCCCTCAACCTGTTGAATTTGCGGCTGAAGTCCCGGGACGGAAGGAGAGCGTTTGGATACATGCCTCTAGACTGTGGCAAGCGCCGCCTTTTCCAGCTCTGCGACCAATTGAATTGGGAGCAAAAAAATCGATGACAATTTCTCTGAACCGGGCTGGAATGACAAGCAACGGGGCCGGGGAGACTTCAGGCGCGGGCGGCGAACGCGGTGACGCGCGGATAAAGCGGAGAGGGAACGCATGACAGGCCAATATATCGCCGAGTTGAACGTCGCCAGGCTGAGATATGATATTAATGATCCGCGGATCGCCGATTTCGTCAACAATCTCGACCGGATCAATGCCGCCGCCGAGCGCAGTCCCGGGTTCGTCTGGCGGCTGAAGGACGATACCGGAAATGCAACGGCCTTTGCCGGCGACGGCGACCCGATGGTGATCCCCAATCTCTCGGTCTGGGAGAGTGTCGAAGCCCTGGAGACCTTTGTCTTCAAGACGGTTCACAAGCGGATCTACGAGCGGCGGGCGGAATGGTTCGAGGTCATGGACAAGATGCATTTTGTCATGTGGCCGGTCGAGGCCGGGCAACATCCGAGCCTGGAGGAAGCCTGGCGGCGGTTGAACCACCTCAACGCGCATGGATCCTCTGACCATGCCTTCGGCTGGGATCATGTCCCGTCCGCCAACCTTTGGCGGTCGGCCCGTTGCCAGGGCTCTGCGGCCTGACGTTCCAGCCGAAACGAAATCGAGAACCGAAGAACAAGCGGCCCTGGGAGGCATCTTTCAGGACGTTTGTTTTTTGCTGATGGTTGAACAGAAGAGCGATCTAATCGCCTGCGATATTACTCGACTTCCAATTTTGTCTTAAAGTCAATTGGATGATCAACCGAGGAAATTATCTGCCTCGCGATTATAGCGTATGCGATAAAATCGCCTGAACGAAAGCCGTTCTGATTGGGGCGAGTGTCTGAAAAGACCTAAAGAACCGATGTCATGCCGCCATCGGCATATATGATCTGACCCGAAACATAGTTCGACGCGTTGGAGGCGAGATAGATCGCCGTGCCGGCAAGTTCCTCCGGCAGGCCCCAACGCCGCATGGGCGTGCGGCCCTTCACCCAGGCATCGAAGTCCGGATTGTCCAGAAGGGCCTGGTTCATGTCCGTCACCATGTAGCCGGGGCCGATGGCATTGACCTGAATGCCTTTTTCACCCCATTCGGCCGCCATGGCCTTGGTCAGCATCTTGATGCCGCCTTTCGAGACCGCGTAGGGCGCGATTGTGGCGCGGGCCAGTTCCGATTGGACGGAGCCGATATTGATGATCTTGCCGCTGCCGTGCTCCGCCATGCGTCTGGCCGCCTCCCGACCGACCACGAAGGCCGCCGTCAGGTTGACGTCGAGCACCCGCTGCCAATCTTCCGTTTCGAGCTCCAGCATCGGCTTGCGGAACTGGATGCCCGCATTGTTGACCAGAATGTCGATCGCAACGCCGTCCTCGTCGAACTCGTGAAAAGCGGCCTTGACCGCGGCCTCGTCGGTCACATCGAACGCGGCCGTCAGGATCTCAAGACCTTCGCCCCGCATTTCCTGAGCTGCCTCGAACAGCCGGTCTTCGTTGACGCCGTTCAGAACCACCCTGGCCCCGGCCCGTGCCAGTCCTTCGGCAAAGGCGCGTCCCAAGCCCCGGGACGACCCGGTCACGAGAGCGGTTTTCCCTGTCAGGTCGAACAGTTTGAGACTCATGAAATTCCTCGGGCGGCTTATCTGTTGCGTTTCGCGCACTCTACAGGGAAAGCGTGCGGGAGACAGGGGCTGAAATGAAGAACTGCCCGGCGGCATGTCTCATCCGTGGAAACACGAAGCGTTGTCCCGGCGGATTGCCGGCCTGTTCCTGAGCGAGTGGCCTACCCATCGGGAAACGCACAAGCCCGCGCGCGAGGGCGAGCTTGCGAAACCGCCATTTGCCTGCGAATTCACTATAGGGCAGCCGGCATCAAAGAACCGACCGGACGGCCTTGCCCGTTGCGGAAACGATCTGGTCGATCTCGCCTTCCGTGATGCAGAGCGGAGGCGCGAAGCCGAGGATATCGCCCTGGGGCATCGCCCGCCCGATGACGCCTTCCTTCAAAAGCGCCGCTGCGATCTGAGGCCCGGTCTTTCTGGCCGGATCGAAGAAGCTGCGGCTGTCCCTGTCTTCCACGAACTCGACCGCGCAGAGCAGCCCTTCGCCGCGGATATCGCCGACATTGGCGTGGCTGCCGAGCTCGTTTTTCAGCGCCTCCTTGAAATAGGCGCCGGCGGCCCCAGCGTTTTCAACCAGGCCGAGCTTGTCGATCAGCGTGAGATTGGCAACGCCGGCAGCAGCGCCGATCGGGTGAGCGGAATAGGTCCAGCCATGGCCGATCGGACCGAATTCGTCGGTGCCGTCTTCCAGAACTTTCCAGACCCTTTCGGACACGATCGAGCCGGAAAGCGGTGCATAGGCGGAGGTCAATCCCTTTGCGATGGTGATGAAATCCGGTTCCAGGCCGTAGTGACTTGACCCGAACATGCTGCCGAGCCGCCCGAAACCCGTGACGACTTCGTCGGCAATCAGCAGGATGTCGTGTTTTTTCAAAACGTTCTGGATGGCTTCCCAGTATCCGGTGGGGGGAGGCACGAGGCCGCCGGTGCCGAGTGCGGGTTCGCCGACAAAGGCGGCGATCGTGTCGGCGCCTTCACGCGCGATCATCTCTTCGAGGTCTGCCGCGCAATAGGCGACGAAATCCGCTTCCGACATGGAAAGGTCTTCCCGGCGGAAATAATCCGGCGCGACCGTGTGCAGGACGGTGTCGAACGGCAGGTCGAACTTCTTGTGAAACAGCTCGAGACCGGTGAGGGAGCCGGTCATCAGGCCCGAGCCGTGATAGCCGCGCCAGCGGGAGATGATCTTCTTTTTCTCCGGGCGGCCCAGAATATTGTTGTAGTACCAGACCAGCTTGACATTGGTCTCGTTGGCGTCCGATCCGCCCAGGCCGAAATAGACCTTCGACATGTGATCGGGCGCGCGGTCGAGCACCATCTTGGCAAGCGTGATGGAAGCTTCCGTTCCGTGGCCGACATAGGCGTGGTAATAGGCCAGTTCCTTCGCCTGTTCGGCGATCGCGTCGGCGACTTCCGGGCGGCCGTAGCCGACATTCACGCAGTAGAGCCCGGCAAAGGCGTCGAGCAGCCGCGTGCCGTCCCGGTCCTCGATGAAAACGCCACTGCCGCCGGTCACGATGCGGTTCGGGCTTTCGCCGCGCGCATGCTGTGCGAGATGGGTCGAGGGATGGAAGAAATTCTCCCGGTCCCAGGCGTCGAGCTGGTCGTTCTTGAGCATCGTTTATCCTTTCAGAGTGAGCGGGACCGGCCGAGACTGGCTCCAGTCCTGGCGGGCAGGGGGTAATGGCTTCGTGGCTGGGGCAAGTGATCCCGGTTATCGAGCTTCAGCATCGGCGGATCAGTCAGGCGTTGATCGTGGTGCCGGCTTGCGCCTTGATGACCTTGCCGAGCGTGAGGGTTGCGATTGCCGTGTCCTGGACGCCGGTGCCGGTGAGATCGCAGACGGTGATTTCATCGTCGCGCGTCCGCCCGCCTGCCTCTCCGGCAATCACGGCTCCGAGTTCGCGCACGTTTTCAGTCGATCTGACGAGCCCTTTTTCAAGCGCCGTGCGCAGCTCGCCGAGCCTTTCGCATTGGCTTATCCGGTCGCAGACGAGCACATCGGCGCGTGCCAGTATCTCGGGTGCGAGTTCGTTCTTGTCTTCCTGATCCGAGCCCATGGCGGTGATGTGTAGGCCGGGATGCAGGCAGTCGGGAGAAAGGATGGCGTCTTTTGCCGGGGTGGTGGTAACGACAAGCTGGCTTTCGGCAACGAGCGCCAGCCGGTCGGACGCGGTCTGAACGTCGACACCGAGAGCGACCGTCATTTCGGCGGCAAGCCGCTCGGCCTTTTCCGCGTCACGGCCCCACACCAGGATCTTCCTGACCGGCTTCACCTTGGCGGCTGCGATCATCTGCAGGCGCGCCTGAACGCCCGTTCCGATGATCCCCATCGTGGTGACGGTCTCCGGCGCAAGATGGCGCGCGGCGACCGCACCCGCCGCGGCCGTGCGGATGTCGGTCAGGTAGCCGTTGTCCAGAAACACCGCCTGAACCAATCCCGTTTGCGCCGAAAAGAGCACCATCAGACCATTCAGGCTGGGCAGACCGAGAGACGGGTTGTTGAAGAAACCGGGGGACACCTTGATCGCGAAGCCATCGAGGCCAGGCACATAGGCCGTCTTGACGTCAACCTCCGCATTGATGTCCGGAAGCGCCAATGAGAGCACCGGCGGCATCACAACCTTCTCCGTCGCGAGCTTTGCAAAGGCAGTCTCGATGCAGTCGACGATCTCCAGATCGAGGTGAACGACCCGCCGCAGTTCGGCTTCGGTGACCAGCTTGATCTCATGGGGCATAGGCTGCTCCCTTTAGATAGGTATCTCCGAGCCTAATATCCTTGCCGGAGACGATTTCGGTGAACTGGTGCATATCGACATTGCGGCCGGTGACGATCGTGGCGATGGGGCCTTTGATCCCGGTCAGTTTTCCGGCGAGGCAGGCGGCAATGCCGACGACGCTCGCGCCTTCGGCGACGAGGTTGTCCTCGTAGTAGAGCGCCTGCATCGCTCTGTAGATCTCCTCTTCGGTGACCAGGACGATATCGTCGAGGAAATCCCGGCACATGGCGAAAGACAGTTTGTTTTCCAGGCCGATGCCGCCGCCGAGCGAATCCGCAAGGCTCGGAACCTCCCGAACCTCCACGGGACGCCCGGCCTTGACGGACGCATGCATGGCAGCGCCCCGATCCATGGTCAACCCGATCACCTTCAGCGAGGGAGTGACGGACTTTGCGGCCAGCGCGGTGCCCGCGGCAAGCCCACCACCCGACAGGGGCACGAGCAGTGTTTGAAGGTCCGGCAGGTCCTCCATGATTTCGAGCCCGATGGTTCCCTGTCCCGCGATCACGTAGCGATCGTCGAATGGGGATATTTCCGCAATGCCCGGTTCGAGGCTCAGCCTCCGGCATTCCTCCAGTGCATCGTCCTGGCTGGTGCCGACGATCCGGACGTCAGCGCCCAGCGCCTTGATGCCGTCGATCTTGGTTTGCGGCACAAGGGAAGACATGCAGATCCGGGCTTTCAGGCCGAGCTGCCTCGCGGCGTAGGCAACGCCCCGGCCGTGGTTGCCGGTGGAACAGCAGGTGAGAGTGGTCGTTCCGGCGGGCACGTTCTGCGCGGCATAGGTGGCGCCACGCAGCTTGAAGGCACCCGTCGGCTGCATGGTCTCCATCTTGAGATGGAAGGGCAGGCCCGCCCTCACGCTCAGGAAGCGCGACGGCAGCAGCGGCGTCCGGACGACCTTTCCAGCAATCGCCTTCCGGGCGGCGTAGATGTCTCGAAGCGTCATCTGCATGAGGTGCCTTTGCGGGTCGGGAGCGTTCAGACCAGCTCGTTCGGATGTCGAAATCTATTTGTGTACAATTAAACAATATTTCGCAAGAGGAGGGTTGTTTCGTAGCGAATTTTCTTGCGTGTAGAATGGCGGTCGTGATTAGTTGTATACAAATATGCGTCGAGGTAAAATGATGCCCGGTCAGGACCTTCCCTTCAGCCAACTAGAATATGAACGCCGTCTTCAGCTCGTCCGAACCGACATGAATACGCGGGGTATCGACGTGCTTTTTGTCGAAGACCCGTCGAACATGGCCTGGATTACCGGCTATGACGGCTGGTCCTTTTATGTTCACCAGGGCGTCCTGGTCTTCCTGGATGAAGACCCGGTCTGGTGGGGCCGAAGGCAGGATGCCAATGGTGCTCTCCGCACTGTCTGGATGGCCGACGAACGGGTCGCTTCCTATGCCGACAACTACATCCAGTCCTCCGACCGCCATCCCATGCAGGATCTTGCCGGCCTGCTGAAATCAAAGGGTTACGCTACGAAGCGCGTCGGCGTGGAGATGGAGAATTACTACTTTTCTGCAAAGGCTTATGTCACCTTGCAGGAGGAAATGCCGGACGCCCGCTTCGTCGATGCGACCAGCGCCGTGAATTGGCTCAGAGGCGTGAAATCCGATGAGGAACTCGTCTTCATGCGCAAGGCGGCGCGGATTTCCGAAAAGATCATGGATGGCGTCTTCGAACGGGTCAAACCGGGCATGCGCAAGGCAGACCTCGTCGCCGAGATTTACGCCGATGCCATTCGCGGGCTGGACGATGCCTGGGGCGATTATCCGGCCATCGTTCCGCTCCTGCCGAGCGGCGCGGATGCCTCCGCACCGCACCTGACCTGGGACGGACGGTTCATGCAGGAAGGCGAGGCGACCTTCTTCGAGCTTTCCGGCTGCTTCCGCCGCTACCACGCGCCGCTCTGCCGGACCGTCTTTCTCGGAAAACCGCCGCAATACCTGCTGGACGCGGAAAAGGCTCTGGTCGAGGGACTGGAAGCAGGTCTCGACACGGCCCGCGCCGGCAACACCGCAGGCGATATCGCCCGGGCGCTGGCGAAACCGCTGGAAGCTGCGGGCATCGAGCGGGGCGCACGGGCCGGATACCCGATCGGCATCTCCTATCCGCCCGACTGGGGCGAACGCACCATCTCCATCCGTGACGAGGACAGGACCGTGCTGAAACCCGGCATGACCTTTCATTTCATGCCGGGGCTCTGGATGGACGGCTGGGGACTGGAAATCACGGAGAGCATCCTGATCCGGGAAGACGGACCTGCCGAATGCCTGTGCAACCGGCCCCGCCGCCTGTTCGTGAAGGATTAGGGGAAAATGTCCCCGGAACATCTTTCCCGCACCCTGGAAATCCTCGACCGGTTGATTGCCTTTCCGACCGTTTCGGCGGACGGCAACCTTCATCTGATCGACTATGCCGCCGGTCTCCTGGAAGAGTGTGGCGCGCATGTCCGGATTTCCCGGGACAGCACGGGCAAGAAGGCCAATCTGTTCGCAACACTCGGTCCGGTAGCTTCCGGTGGTCTGGTCCTCTCCGGACACACGGATGTCGTACCGGCCGATGCCTCCGAATGGACGAGCGACCCGTTCAGCCTGCGCCGGGAGGAGGACCGGCTTTTCGGTCGCGGAACCTGTGACATGAAAGGGTTCATCGCGGCGGTTCTCGCCAGGATGCCGGATTATGCCGCGCTCGATCTCAAACGGCCGCTGCATGTGGCGCTCACCTATGACGAGGAGGTGGGGTGTTTCGGTGCGCGTCATCTGGTGGAGGAATTGAAGGAGACGGATATCCGGCCCTCGGTTGCCATCATCGGCGAGCCGACGGATATGCGGGTCATCGAAGGTCACAAGGGCTGTTACGAATACACCACGTCGTTTCACGGCACGGACGGGCACGGTTCGGAACCGGACAAGGGCGTCAACGCCATTCATGTTGCCGCCGCCTTCATCGCCAGGATGATGGAAATCGCCGAAAGCCTGAAAGCCAGGGCGGGTTCGGACAGTGCCCGCTATTCGCCGCCCTGGACCACGCTTCAGACAGGCAGGATCGAGGGGGGACTCGCGCGCAACGTCATTGCCCGCCACTGCGCCGTCGAATGGGAAATGCGGCCCGTTCGTGAGGCGGATGCCCGCGAGGTCAAGGCCGCCCTGGAAAGCTACTGCCGTGACGTGCTTCTGCCGCAGATGCGGGCGGTCTATCCGGAAGCCGATATCGTGACGGAGATCATCGGCGAGGTCGCCGGACTGGCTGTGGCAGCCGAAAACGAGGCCCGTGACATCGTCACAGCGCTGACGGGTGCCAACCTGAGCGACGTCGTTGCCTTCGGCACCGAGGCCGGTCTGTTTCAGGCGCTCGGCATGTCGGTCGTCGTCTGCGGGCCGGGCTCGATCGCCCAGGCCCATCAGCCGGACGAATTCGTTTCCATCGAGCAGCTTGAAAAATGCCTTTCCATGCTCACCGGCCTGGAAAGAACCCTGGTGCAGCCGGCATGAGCGGGACCGAGGGACAGGCATCGGAAATCGCCGTCAAACTGGAGGAAGCCGCTAACGCACAGGAACGCTTCCAGATCATGTACACGGTGCTGCGCGACCGGATCTCCATGCTGGTCTATCCGCCGGGCACCCAGCTCAGCGAAGAGGCGCTGGCTACGGAATTCGGAGTCAGCCGCTCGCCGCTGCGCAAGGCGCTGCAGATCCTGGAGGCTGACGGGCTGCTGCGGTCGCAACAAGGGGTGGGGACACTGGTCACCGATGTCGATCTGGACGAACTCGCCCAGGTCTACCAACTCCGCCTGGAATTGAACGAACTCACCGGCAAACTGCAGCCGAGCCATGTCGACAAGGGCTTGAAGGCCTTGTTCGACTCCATGCGTCAGCGTGCGGTCAAACTGCGGGCTTCACCGGACCGGCAGGAATTCGCCAGGCTGAACATCGTCTTCTTCCATGCTTTCCAGCTCCTGAGTGAAAATCAGCCCTTGAAGGACGTTTCGGAAAAGCTTTTCTACCAGACTTGCCGTATCTGGCTGACCCAGATATCGAACATGGATCTGTCGGAGGAAGTCGGAATTTTTTGCGGCGAGATCGAGGAGATCGCCAATGCCGTGGCCCTGGGCGACATCGAGGCGGCGGCCCATATTCGCCGCGCGCATCTCTCCATGGGCTTCAACCGGCTGAAGGCTCAGCAGCGCTCCTGACGCCAATCCGCACCGGATTTGTCATCCCTTCAGACGGGATGAAACCTGAATGTACGCCAAGTCCTCTCGTCCAGTGCCCGTGCCGGGGAGCGGACTCCGAATCTCGATGTCACTCCGGGCAGGCGTCAGCGTGGACCCGGGGCCTACTCGCTGTTCCGCTTCTCACGGCAATGCTTATGTCTCTCAGGCTCTGGCAACGAGTAGGCCCCGGGGCTCACTGCGTTCGCCCGGGGGTGACACTGTGGCGCGCGCCAGATCCTGCGTGTCGTTAAGAGTTTTCTGAATCACGACCTTTCGTTGCGCATGGCCGGAACAGGGGCGTTGGAACGATGCCAAGCAACTTGCCTTGTGCCATCCCGGACTTGATTCGGGACCTGCCATAAGGGCCCCGGATCAAGTTCGGGGCAGCGACGTGGCGGTGCCGTATTCCGAACCCCGCAAAACCGGCCGTGGAAGCGGCTGCATGCTTCCTCGGCCGTCACCGTCACGACCCGGCTGCACCTACCACTGGTTATAGGGCAGGAACTTGCCGGTCATGGTGACCTGGACCCGGTCGCCCTTGGGGTTCGGAATGCGGTCGATCTTCAGGTCGAAGTCGATGGCGCTCATGATGCCGTCGCCGAACTTTTCGTGGATCAGTTCCTTGATCGTGTCGCCATAGACATAGGTGATTTCGAAAAAGCGGTAGATCAGCGGATCCTTGGAAACGGTTTCCGCCTCCTGTCCCTTCTTCGGCGGCAGCTGCAGGGCGATTTCCACGTCCTTGGTGCGGTTGCCGAGACCGAGATAGGCCGCGATCTTGGCGGCGGCTTCCGCGGGAAGCGTGTTCTGGCCGAGGCAGGCGGAGACGACGAAAACATCGGACATGCCGGCGGCCTCCGAAATGTCGGCCCAGCTCGCCTGCTTGGCGAATTTCGCAGCCATGATCAGTTCGGTCATTTCCAGCTTGGTCATCAACGGTGCCAGGGTGGCCTCTGAAGTGCTCATTCTTGTCTCTCCGGTTTGGGTGAAGGGTCTAGGTTTGGGGAAAAAAGGGAAGGATGTGCCGTTCAGGCGGCCACCCCCTCGTTTTTCTGCGACGTTGGTTTCGGGCCGCCAGACGTTGATTGTGCGAGTTCCCTGCGCGCCAGCATGTGGTCGCGCGGCGAATTCACGGTGTCGACGGCGAGCAGGCGGTCGCCAGAATAATATTTGAGAACGAAACTGCGTTCGTCGTCCGAGCCGGTGAATTCGGTCCGCTCAAAGCCGGTGGAAAGTCCGGCGATCTGCAGCTTGGCGTCATATTGATCGGACCAGAACCAGGGAACCGGGTCGTAGGTCTCTTCGATGCCGAGCATGGAGGCTGCGGCGCTCTTTGCCTGGTCGATGGCGTTCTGGACGCTTTCCAGCCGGATCATCCGGCCGTAGCGCGCGGAAGGAAAGAGCGTGCAGTCGCCCGCAGCGAAGATACCGGGTGCGGAGGTGCACGCCCCCGCATCGACGACGATGCCGCCCGAACAGTCGAGGCCGGCATCCTCGGCGAGGTCCGTGACCGGCACGGCACCGACAGCGACGAGGACAAGCCCGGCCTCGACGATCTTTCCGGAGACCAGTTCGACGCCCGTCACGCTGCCGTTTTCGCCTATCAGGCAAGACACGCCTTCGCCAAGCAGCAGTTCCACGCCATTGGAGGCATGGAGGTTCTGAAACCAGGTGGAGACTTCCGGCGCGACCGACCGCATCAGGATGCGAGGTTGGGCTTCGATGACGCTGACCTTTTTGCCGAGACCGGCGGCAACGGCGGCGAACTCCATGCCGACATAGCCGCCGCCGATGATGGCGACCGCTTCGCTCGCCGCCAGCCGGCCGCGGATCGGGCCGATATCGTCCATGCTGCGCAGGGTGACGACACCGGAAAGGTCTGCGCCCGGGAGAGGCAATTGACGGGCCCGGGTTCCGGTGGCCAATAGCAGCTGCGAATAGGTGAGGCTGCTGCCGTCGGCGAAGTGAACGGCCTTTTCCGTCGGGGCCAGGCGAACTGCCGTCGATCCGGTCTTCAGGTCGATCCCGTTGGTCTCGAAATAGGCGTCGGGCCGCAGGAACAGCTGGTCCTCGGTCATGTCGCCTTTCAGATAGGCTTTCGAAAGCGGCGGCCGCTGGTAGGGCAGCCATCTTTCGTCGCCGGCCATGACGAGATCCCCGTCATAGCCTTTCTGGCGAAGGGTTTCGGCCGCTTTCATGCCGGCCTGTCCGGCTCCTATGATGACGATAGGCGCAGTCATGGTCCCCGTTTCCGTTATTGGGTTCTTCTTGGGCGTTTCCTTGCGGCGGTTTGTCCTGCCGGCTTTAGGCCGGGTAGGGCAGGCCTTCCTCGATCGGCAGGGAGGGATCGCGCGACCATTCGTTCCAGGAGCCGAAGTAGATCTTCACGTCCTTTACACCGGCCTCCTTCAGGGCCAGGTAGGTGTTGGAGGCGCGGGCTCCCTTGAAGCAGTAGATGGCGACCGGCGTGTCCGGCGTGATGCCGACCGTCGCGCATTCGGCAAGAACCTCTTCCTTGTTCTTGATCATCGGACCGGACGGCGTCGGCTTCATCATCCGGTACCATTCGATCCATTTCGCGCCGGGAATGCGGCCTTTGCGCGGGCAGAAATCCTTGCCGTAGGGCGAAGAACTCTCTGCGATCCATTCATCGATGTCGCGCACGTCGAGCTTGACGACGGCCTCGTCGTTGACCGCCGCAAGCATGTCTGCCGCATCCATCATCAGGTCCTTGCCGCTGTCCGTCATCGGGAAAGTCTTCGGCTCGGGAGCGGCGACATCGGTGGAGACCGGAAGGCCAGTATCCTCCCAGGCGGCGAAACCGCCATGCAGCACCTTGATCTTCGGATAGCCGAGATATTGCAGCAGGAAGAAGCCGCGGCAGGACTGGCCGAAGCCGGTGTTCATCGACTGTTCGTAGATGACCGCCGTTTCCGCACCGGACAGGCCGACGGACCCGAATTCCTCGGCGAATTTCTCCCGGAGCTCGACGATCCCTTCCGGCGAGGAGGTGGCGAGATAGGTGAAGATGTCGTGCAGATTGACGGCACCGGGAATGTGGCCCGCGGCGAAGGCTTCGGGCGCCCTCGTATCGATGATCACGCAGGCTTCGGATTTCATGAAGCTGTCGAGATCCGCGGGAGAAATCAGGCTGTTGTCACTCATGTCTCATATCCTTTTCCATCGTTCGCTGCCTGGCGTCGCCTTCACCGGAACGGGTGCAGGCAAGTCGCTCGGAAAAACGGTTTCAGGTATTCCGGGCCGCCGGTCAGGCGGCGTCGAGATCGGCCAGCATCTTGCGCAACTGTTTGGTGGCCGGGGTCACGATCGCGACGAAATAGGCTTCGCGCAGGCGGCGCTGTGCGGCGCCGCGCTTGACGTATCCGCGGGCACCGCAATGGAGCATGGCGTTGTGGGCAGCCGCGACCGAAGCATCGCCCGCTGCAAGGCGGGCCTTGATCACGCGCACGAAATACTCCTTCGACGTGTCGAACGGCGTCTTGGCCAGCTCGAAGACCTCGTTTTCCATGGCGGCGAGCTGCTCGCGGAAATCGGTCGGCTGATCGGGCAAATAGCAGTTGACGTGGCTGAGCGACTTGCCGGCCTGGTCCATAAGGTCGATGCAGTTCCTGATCAGCCCGAAAGCCATGCCCGCCTGCAGGAGAATGAACCCGGCGCGGATCTTGGGGATGTAACTGTCGATCGGATCGGCGAGCACATGCTCTTCCGGAATGAAGGCGTTGCGGAACTGGACCGCGAAGGTGCGCGTGCCGTCGAGCGCGACGAACTCGTCGTTTGCGACGATCTTGACGCCCTCGGAAGAGCAATCCGCGACCGCCATGACCATCCGATCGTTCTCGCCGGGAAGGGAGAAAACGACGCCGAAATAATGGTCTTCGCCGAGATTTGAGACCCAGGGCAGCATGCCGGTTACGGAAAAGCCGCCCGCAACGCGCTCCGCCTTCAGTTTCAGGCGTTCGATGCCGAACAGGGTCTTCATCGGATTGGAGAGGCCGGTCCCGCCGAGCGCTTCGCCGGTGAGGAGCTTCGGCCCGATGGTGGTCTTCAGCGTGTCGTTGTCGCTGTTGGCGATATACCAGGCCAGGGCATCCTGGCACCACATGCAGAAGCCGGTGGAGAGGCAATGCTCGCTGACCGCCGACATGGCACGGACCGCGCTTTCGATGTCGAAATCGCCGCCGCTCATCGGCGCATGGGCGGAATAGGCGCCGAGCGGCCCGAGCGCGCGCATGAAGTCTTCCGGGTAATGGCCCTTGAGGTCGATGTCATGGACCAGAGGAGCGAGATCCTTTTGGGCGCGCTGCGCGACCCGCTCGATCAGTGTGGCCTGCTCTCCCAGAACGGCGGCCTCCGGCTGCATTTGTATGTTCATTTTCATCAGCTCCTAAACGGTTTGCTCCCTCTGGTGGCGGCCTGCCCCGGCAGACAGGGGCAGGCCAGCCTGTCAGGCCGACTGGGCGACCATGTTCACCGGACGCGAGAAGGTGTTGAACACCGGCGACCACTGGCAGACGTGAGCGATCAGCTCGTCGATGGTTTCCTGCGGCGCGTCTGCGTCCATGTGGACGATGATCCGCACGTCGGTGAATCCGACGGGCTTTTCGCTGACGTCGCCCGTGCCCCAGACGGCGGTGATGTTCAGGTCGCCTTCCAGCTCGACCTCAAGCGAGTTGATGGTGATGCCGCGGTGCACCGCATTGGCGTGCAGGCCGACGGCGATGCAGGAGCCGAGAGCGGCAAGCGAGGCTTCGGAAGGGTTCGGGGCGGTATCGTCGCCCAGCAGTCCCGGAGGCTCGTCGACGATGTAGGGCTGCAGGTCGCGGATATAGTTCGCGTGGCGGAACCGGCCTTCGGCAACGGTCTTGCACTTCAGCGTCTTGACGGCCTTCGGATCGGCCTTGCCCTTTTCAATCAGGTCCTCGAGACCGCCCTTGTCGATCGGGGCAAGACACCCTGTCAGGGCGGTTGCGGGTTGATTGGACATTTCACTCTCCTGTGTTGATGACACCGGATGTCCGGCGTCTTGGGGTTAGTCCTCCCGGTGCCAGCTCAGGCGCGCGATGGCCTGCTGGCAGAGGAAGTCGAGGCCGAAACCGATGGCGCCGATGATGACGACGGTTGCGGCAAGCCGGTCGTATTCCAGGGTGTCCCGGGCATCGTTGATGGCGTATCCGAGGCCCGAGGTGACGCCGAGATATTCGGCCGGCACCAGCACGATCCAGGCGACGCCGAGGGCCAGCCGGATCCCGGTCAGGATGTCCTGCGAGATGGCCGGGAAGATAATGACCATCAGCATGTGCCAGGGGCGGGCGCCCAGGTTCCGGGCCACCTTGAACCAGGCCGGATCGACCCGGCGCAGGCCGGCCGCGGTCGAAAACAGGATCGGCCACACGGCGGCGATCGCGATCAGGAAGACGATCGCGCCGTCCCAGGTCGTGAAGGCCATCACCGCGATCGGCATCCAAGACAGCGGCGAGATCATCCGCAGGAACTGGAACGGAATGTTGGTGACCTTGCGGACCGACGAGAACCAGCCCACGAGAATGCCCATTGGAACGCCGGCGACGATCGCCCAGAAAAGCCCGGCGCCGATGCGGAACAGGCTCGGCCCGGTCATATCGAAGGCCTCTCCACTCGCCAGCATCTGGTACAGCCGGTTGAAGGTCGGCACTGGCGCGAAGTCCGTAAACGCGAACATGCGGGGATTGGATTGGACCATCAAGCCGCCAACCCACCAGACGCCCAGAAGCAGGAGCATGCCAGCCAGGGCATAGCCGGCGCTGCTTGCCGCGGAGCCGATCCGTTGCCTGGCCGCCCCGGCAGGGGCCATCTGTTCGATCGTATCGTCTTGGGGGGGCGGTACGACGTCAGACGGCATGTCCGGCTCTTCCTGCAGCTTGAGAGAGGCTTGGGTCAAAGTTCCAGGACCTCTTCGCGGTTGAAGGGGTCTCCCGGGTTGACCGACGGGTCGTTCATCCATTCCGGATATTTTTCCAGCGCCGCCTTGACGAAGTCGTAGTTGACCAGGTCGTCGGCGACGAACTGCGGATCCAGGTCCTTCAGGAAAGTCGTGTCGCCGCCAACGACCGTCTTGTTCATTTCCTCGACGATCAGCTTGGTCGCCGACGGGTAAGGCCAGGGCTGGAAATCGATCCGCCCGTTGCCCCAGGCTTCCGCGTGCTGGATCGCGCCGGTTTCGGTGTAGGAGGCTTCGTCGGTGTAGAGTGTCATGGCCCGTTCGACGACGGCCGCCGGCATCGGCAGGTAGCCTTCGCCGTCCTTCGACATCAGGCGGGCGACTTCCTTCTTATTCTGGGAGGAATAGATCTGGGCCCGGACGACGGCATTCATGACCTTCTGGGTCCATTCCTGCTTTTCCGTCGTTGCCTGCTCGTGCATGCAGATGACGCAACAGGGGTGGTTCTTCCAGATATCGCCGGTAAAGCGCAGCATCTTGGCGCCGGCCTTCAGTTCTCCCATGGCGTTGAACGGCTCGGCGACGATGTAGGCGTCGATCTTGCGGCTGGCGAGGGCTGCCGGCATTTCCGGCGGCGGCAGGATCTGCAGATTGCACTCGTCGGCAGCGAGCGTTTCGCCTTCGCCCTTGATCACCGGTTTCACCCCGGACTGGCGCAGGGCGTATTGCAGCACGATATTGTGCATGGAGTACCAGAACGGCACCGCCACCTGCTTGCCGCCGAGCTGGCTGAAATCGGTGATGTCCGTGTGGCCGCCGACGACCAGACCCGAGCCATTGGTATGCGCCCAGGCCATCAGCTTGACGGGAATGTTGTTGTTGTAGCGCATCCAGACCGGGATGGGCTTGAGGAAGTGCACGAGGTTGAACTTGCCGGAAACGAATCCTTCGACCAGCGGCGACCAGCCGCGGATGAGGGTCGGTCGCTCGGCCTTCAGGCCTTCGTCCTCGAAATAGCCCATGCCGTGGGCGACCAGGAGGGCGGTGGCATCGGTGATCGGCAGGTAGCCGATCTTGACGATTTCGTCTTCCGCCGCGGCGAATGCCGGAGAGCTCATGGCGCCGATCAGCGGGCCGAGCGCGGCCATCAGGCCACCGGCGGCAAACATGTCGAGCGTCTGGCGGCGGGTGAAATCGGAAGCGAAATAGTCGTCGTCCCAATCCGTGTTCGCGCCTGCGGTGGGTTTGTCGTCCTTGCGTTTGACCATGTTACTCTCCTCTGGTTGTCCTGTGTGTCCGTCAGTTCACGGCCTGAACATGTGCGGCCTGAACATGCGCGACTGGCGCCGGTGCGGCGGGGGCATTTGCGTGGTTGTGGGGCAGGGGGGCATCGGCCATGACAAGGCCGGCAGCGTCTTCATAGGCGGCGACAAGTCTGTTGCGGATTGCCGCGAATTCATCCGACGCCGGGTGGCGCTCGCCTTTCAGGGGAATGGCGACTTCCTCGTGGATCATCCCCGGATTGGCGCGCAGCACGAAGGCGCGGTCGGCCATCATCAGGGCTTCGTTGATGTCGTGGGTCACCAGGATGAGGGTGATGCCCATGTCCGAGGCGATCCGCCTGATGTCCCGTTGCAACGCGTGGCGGGTGAAGGCGTCGAGTGCCGACAGCGGCTCGTCGAGCAGCAGAACCTGAGGATTGAGCGCGAGCGAGCGGGCAAGCGCGACGCGCTGCTGCTGGCCGCCGGACAGGTCCTGAACGTTGCGCCTGGCGTAGTCGGACAGTTCCACCAGCTCCAGCATCTGCGGTACGCGGGTGGAAGCTTCCGCCATGCGGCCGTTGAAGCGCAGGCCGAGGGCGACGTTCTGTTCGACCGTCATCCAGGGATAAGGGCTCGGAGCCTGGAACATCATCACCCAGCTCGGGGAGGGGGCGCTCACGACGGCGCCGTCGATGAAGACCTTGCCGGCAGTCGGCTGGGACAGGCCGGACAGGATATGAAGGAGGGTCGACTTGCCACATCCCGAACGGCCGATCAGGGCGATAGCCTCTCCGGGCTGGATCTCCAAGTTGATGTCCTGGATCGCGGCGAGTGATCCGCGCTTGTAGGTGTGGGAAATCCCGACAGCCTGAATATGCGCTCCTTCGAACATGACACCTCCACGAAAAGGAAACAGAACGGTTTGTTTCCTTATTGCAGAGACCGTGCCAACAGCCGCTCCTGGGGTTTGTTCCTTGTTTTTAAAAGAAAACTCTGGTCGGAACTGGTTTGCCTTCTTTTGCGGCTGCACAAAAAAGATGCTGAATGCTTGGTAAATGCGCCTATTTCCGCGTCTGGTGAACTTCAGGTTCACCTGTTCCGTCTGCTATTGAGAAGCGATTGAAATGACCGTCATCCTCCGGTAGGAAGGAAACAGATCGGTTTGTAGCTTTTTTTGTCCAAGAGGTGCTTTCGTGCCCACCGCTGAACATGTCCTGTCCTCCCCCCATATGGAACCTGTCCTGGAAAAGGGCCGGGGCAGCGCCCGCGAGCGTCTGCTGCTCGCTGCTTCCGATCTCTTCTGCAAGCAGGGGATCAACGCGACCGGGGTCGACGCGGTCATCGCTGCGGCCGGCACCGCCAAGACCACGCTCTACAAGGCGTTTGGATCCAAGGAGGGCCTCGTGGAGGCCGTACTGGAACGCGAAGGCGAAGCCTGGCGGAAATGGTTCGTCGGCGAAGTCGACGCCCATGAGGGCAGCGCAGGGCAGAAGCTGGTCTATGTCTTCGAGGTGCTGAAAAAATGGTTCTGCGAGGAGCATTTCTACGGCTGTCCCTTCATCAACGCCGTCGGCGAGCACGACAAGGACGATGACCGGATCCGCACGATTGCACTGCGCCACAAGACCATCGTGCTCGACAAGATCCGCGACCTAGCGCGCGAAGCCCGTCCGGAAGACGCCGAGGGCCTGACCCACGAACTCGCGCTCCTGATAGACGGCGCGATTGTCGCGGCCCTGATCACCCGCGACCCCAACATCGCCGACCACGCTCGCAATGCGGCGGCAAGGCTCATGGCTGTTTAGTGCATCGGGCACTCGGGCCGCCCCGAGGACACTCTTCCTGAAATCGCCGGAACCTCAGGGCCTAAAGCGGAACGTTCCGAATTCTACGTGACCGCGCAAAGCGTCTTTGTCGTCATCTCTTCCGCTTTCCCTGATACGACAACAATTTCCAGCGTGGCCAACGGCGCGATTTTCGCTTATGGCTCCGGTAAACGCAGCAGTGAACGAAAGGCAACAGCATGACGCGTGAAGTGGTCATTCTCGACGGAGCCCGCAGCGCAATCGGAACGTTCGGAGGGGCCCTTGCCGGACAAGCGCCGACCGCGCTCGCCGCGGCCGTCACGAAGGAAGCGCTTGCGCGCAGCAATGTCGACGCGGCGCAGATCGGCCATACGGTCTTCGGCCACGTGATCAACACGGAAGGCCGGGACATGTATATGGCGCGTGTCGCGGCCGTCGAAGCGGGCATTCCGGCGGAAGCGCCGGCCCTGACGGTCAACCGGCTCTGCGGCTCGGGAGCCCAGGCCGTCGTCAGCGCGGCCCAGCACATCATGCTCGGCGATGCGGATTTCGCGGTCGCCGGCGGCGCGGAATGCATGTCGCGCTCACCGCACACGACGCAGGTCGCGCGCTGGGGCCAGAAGATGGGCGATACCAGCTACACCGACATGATGCTTTCGGCGCTTTCCGATCCTTTCGGCAACGGCCATATGGGCATCACCGCCGAAAACGTCGCCGACCGCTATGGCATTTCGCGCGAGGAGCAGGATGCCTTTGCGGTCGAGAGCCAGGCGCGCGCGGCAAAGGCGATCGAGGAAGGCAGGTTCAAGAGCCAGATCATGCCGGTCGAGATCCAGGTGCGCCGCGAAACGGTGGCTTTCGACACCGATGAACATCCGAAGGCCGGAACCACGGCGGAAAGCCTCGCAAAACTGCGGCCCGCTTTCAGGAAGGACGGCTCGGTGACGGCTGGCAACGCCTCCGGTCTGAACGACGGCGCTGCGGCAATGGTGATCGCCTCCGCGGAAGCAGCCGAAAAAGCCGGCCTCAAGCCGAAGGCCCGGCTGCTCGGATACGCACATGCCGGGGTGGATCCTGACGTCATGGGGCTCGGTCCGATCCCCGCCGTCGGCAACCTTTTGAAAAAGACCGGTCTGGCCGCGGGTGATTTCGACGTGATCGAATCCAACGAAGCCTTCGCGGCGCAGGCCTGTGCGGTGAGCAAGGATCTCGGTCTCGACCCGGCAAAGGTCAATCCGAACGGCGGAGCCATTGCCCTCGGCCACCCGATCGGAGCGACCGGTGCCATCGTCACCATTAAGGCGCTTTACGAATTGGAGCGGATCGGCGGCCGCTACGGCCTGATCACCATGTGCATCGGCGGCGGGCAGGGCATTGCGCTCGCCATCGAGCGGATCGGGAATTAGTACGCCGGGCGTTCATCTGAACGCCGGTAAAGCTCCAGGCCTTTGCAGCAGAACGAACGTCCGGCGATCCGGACGGTGTGGTTCCTCAACAGGTTGTCCGTCGGTGCGGGCGGAAATCGAGCCGAAAACAGGCCCCATCCTTCGTGAAGGCGCTGAAGCGCTGCCGATGGATGGGGGAGTGAATCTCACCGCTTCTGAAAGACGGCTGTTGAGAGACCACATCAGGAAGCGGTCATTTTCGACACTGCTCCGATGAAACTGAATTTATGCGAAGCGGATACCCGGCTGAGCCGAGGAAATCACGGCAGATTCACATTAACTACGAAATTATCCTCTTGTGTGCGTTTAATGCGTGCCTTCATCGTCGGCCCCACCTGACGGCGAAGGCAAAAGGGGAGCAAATATGACAGAAGAGAACGGGTTTTTGCGAAGGCATTCGACTTCAGTGAGGCTGAAGCCGCCGGCATGAATTGAAAACTCCTGATTGTTTCCGGGAAGACGGATTGGCCGATTCCGGTCGGTCAAAAGTCATCGGAACACAGACTACCCCATTCCTCCTTCCGTCTGGCCACCTCATCACAATTCACTGCTCTCAAGGCGGAGTGGAGCTGACGAGTTCTTCGCTTGCCTGTCTGATGATGCTCGCCGGGGTTCGGTGCCGAGACGGATCGCGTTCTTTGAAGGAGCATTCCTGAATGCTGCCATTGGTATTGAATTGGCCTGCCAAAAACCAAAAGAAAATCGAACTTTTCAAGACACCCTTTTTCGTGAAAGGCAATAATGTCTGAGTTCGACAAAAGCTTCTTTCAAAACTGTACCGACATTTTGCAGGGAAAAGCTGAAGACGGATTGTCTTCGGCTGAAATGCGCTTCCTGTTTTCACTCGGATATCTGAAGGTGGGGGGCCGGATCGATCCCGATGTGAAGAGCAGACAGCTCGCTATTCTGGATCTCGCAGCCAGGTTTGAAAGGCTGTTTCCGTTGCCGATGAAGAACGCCCCGGGGGCTTTTTTCTGGGGTGGCCTGATCTCGCCTGAGGCGATTGGCGGTTCCGGCCACAGCGGGGAGCCGGTCGGTGTGAGCGGGCGGGGGAAAACACTGAAACGCGCCTTTGAAAGCTGCATCGGTGAAGCTGCCGAATATGCTTCAAGCCTGGAGGAAGAAAACGACGACCGGATCATTTCGTCGATTACAGAAAGCGGCCTGGCTGACGATGATCTCATGTTGTTGTCCGGCAGGGCCGTAAAAGACGAAAAAGGCAGGTTTGGAAATGACTGGATCGCGGCCCGATCGTTGTCGTCGGAGCACCAAGTATATCTTCCGGCAGACATAGTCCTGAGGAAAAGAAACAAATCCGGAACGGATTACCGCGCCCCAAGCAGTTCGGGTCTGGGGGCCGGCGCGACGCTTCAGGATGCAGTCCTGTCGGGGCTCATGGAAGTGATCGAACGGGATGCGATTGCGTTGTGGTGGTACGGCGGATTGCCGGCAAGAAAACTGCTTTTGGGAAATGGCCTCGATCCGGAATTCCATCGTTTCGTCTCGTCCGTACGGTCGCGCGGCAGCAGACCGTTCTGGCTGCTCGATCTGACGACCGACCTGCAGATACCGGTTGTTGCGGCTTTGTCTTCGAAAACGGACGGAACCTCCGTGATCGCTGGTTTCAGCGCACGGCCGGATTACGGATCCGCACTCCGCAGTGCATTTCTTGAAATGTGCCAGATGGAACTCGCCCAGGAGATTTCGCTGCATCGGCGATCCGAAAAAGGAATGGCCGGTCTGAACGAAAGAGACCGCAAGTGGGTCCGTTTGCACGATGAGCTGTCCGTGTCCAACTATCCTGAATTGATTGGCATCGACGCTGTCACGCCGAAGATCAAGGACACCTCCCTGCCTTCGATAAAGTATTCGGTTGATCAATTGGGTTTGAACGGCCTTGAAGCCTATGCGGTCGATCTCACCAGAAAAGTGATCGGGATCAACGTCTGCCGCGTCGTTGTGCCGGGCCTGCAGCCTTACGGAACTGATATTGTTACACAACGCTTGAACGGTGTGGCAAAATCGTATCGCACGCCTATCGTGCGAAACTTCGAAAAGGTTGCTATCATTTGATAAAATTGCCGAAGCCAAGCATAATCCCCGAACTTTGATAGGCTGCTTCGCCGAATATCTTGTGTCCGGGGGTTATACATGGGAGCGATCTCAGTCGGGTTGACCGACATGACTGGTCTGCAGATTTCGGTATTAGGTGGGTTTTCGGCGTACAACACAATTGGCAAGCGTGTCACCATCGCCAACCGCAAGGCATGCGCCATGCTTGCCTATCTTGCCCTGAATCAGAGCCCGGTCGAATCGAGAGAGCGTCTTGCCGGGATGTTCTGGAGTGATCGCGCGGAAAACCAGGCGCGGGCCTCACTGCGGCAGTGCATCAAGCAGCTTCGGGAAATTTTTGACGAAGAAAATCTCTACGGGTTCTACACGGAACGGCAAGCGGTCGGCTTGAGCAGCGCCGTCGTCGACCTGCAGGTCGTTGCGCAGGCGCTGAAGGAAGGGGTGGTCGCGAAGGAACTGTTGTCCGCGGAAGTGGAACCGGAAAAGCTTCTCTACGGGTTCGAATCGCTGGATCAATCCTTCACTGCGTGGCTGCACGTGGCGCGCCAGCATTGGAGAGACACGCTCGTCAGCGGCCTGGAACAGTGTCTGAAGGAAGGCGACAAGGAGAATTCACGCGACGCGGCAAAGGTACTCATGAGGATCGATCCGTCTCACGAGGACGCTTGCCGGCACCTGATCAAGCGCGATGCCCTGGAGGGCAATACGGCATCCGCGCTCCGGCGGTATAACGAACTCTGGGCAAAACTCGACGAAGAATATGATGTCGAGCCGGATCAGGAAACCCAGACCCTTATCGCCAGGATAAAGACCGGTACGTTCAACAAATGCGAGGATCAGTCGTCTTCGCCCGCGCCCGCAACCGCAACCGCAACCGAGGCCAAGGATCCCGTTCCTGACTCGTTTAGTGAAGTGCTGGAAGAAAACATCAAGATACCGGTGATCGTGGTGTCCAGTTTCGTGCAAGAAGGACCGTGGACGCAGGAAACTTACCTGATCGAGGGATTCCGTCGCGAGTTGATCGCCTCTCTTGCCAGGTTCCGGGAATGGGTCACGGTCGAAGGCTTCGGAACAAACGAGCTGCAGAATACGCTGCCGGCACAGGCCGGCTCACCGATCTCCAACTACCAGCTCGATTGCGGCTACCGGGAAGAAGGCGACAACGTCCATCTTGTCATCACGCTCAAGGATATCGTCAATCGCACGTATATCTGGAGCGAGCAGCTTAATCTGACGCTGAACAACTGGTTCAGCGTTCAGAAGCAGATCGTCCGAAGAATCGCGCTGGCGTTCAACGTGAATTTGACCGCGCAGAGAATTTCCAAGATCTCCACGCTGCCCCAGGAGAAGCTGCCCATCTATGACAAGTGGCTGCGCGGGCAGTCCATGGTATTCGGCTTCAAGCCGGACAACTGGCGGAACGCTCATTCTATCTTCACCGACATTACCAATCTGAATGAGGGATTCTCTCCTGCCTACAGCAGCTTGGCGCAGCTTGAAAATTCGGTGCACCTGGCGTTTCCCGGGACGTTCAGGACCCAGCAGACTCACGACAGAGCCCTACAGCTTGCTCAGCGCTCGGTGGAACTCGATCCGCTTGATACGCGTTCCCATCTCAGCCACGGCTGGGCGCTCGCCCTCAACGGACATTTCGACAGGGCGCAGATGAGCTTCAAGCTCGCCTGCGAACTCAATCAGAATGCTCCGTGGACGCTGGTCTCCGCAGCACTTGGTATTGCGTTTTCGGACAGCCGCGAAGAGGCGCTGCAGCTGGCGGACCAGTCGCTGGCGCTCAATCCCAATCCTTCCAAGCTGGACTGGGGCTACCAGGCGACGCTCCGCTTCGTGTGTGCGGACTACGACGGATGCGTCAAGGCGGTCGACAGTGCCGATGGCTCCATTTCCAACCTGAGTGGCTGGAAGGCGGCGGCTCTTTCCCAGTTGGGCTACAGGGAAGAGGCCAGGGCTTCCGGAGAGCAGTTCGTTCAGTTGATGAATGCTAGGTGGACGGGCGACAAGGTTCGCAACAGCGAAGAAGTCGCCAACTGGTTCCTTCATTGTTTCCCCATTCGCAACCACGACACTTGGCTGCGTCTGCGCGACGGATTGGCTGGCGCGGGCATTGAAGTTTCTGATATCAGGCACCCGCGCTTGCCGGATTAGCGGGTGCGCAACGGATGCGCACCCCGACGCGTTACACGCACTGGCCGGTCGTGTAGTCGCCGATCCGCGAACTGTGAAACTTCAGCTTGTCGCTGTCGGCGACATCCGGCGCCGCATGAAAGGCCGTGTCTTCGTAAAAATCGGGAAGCCGGTAAGCGCCGCCACTGGCAAAAAGAGCTTCGGAATCTTCGATCATTTGTCTGAGAGGAATGACGACCGTGAGAATGTCCTCTTTCTGGTCGATGATCCGCAGTGACGTCAGGCGATCGGGAATGTTCATTCCGACGCCGGCATCCGCAACCTGCTGTTTGAATTCATCAAGATTGGTGGGACGCGTCGAGGGGTCCTTTGCCCACTTCTTGATCAGGTTCCCGTAGGCTGAATAATCGTCCATACTAATACGTTCCATGGGCATCTGCTCTCTCCTTTGATGATAGATAATCGTACTCAATCAAGTACGGGCCCGTTGTCAGGCACCTCCCGCCGCGGCGGAATTCGTGGAAACATGGTCCATTACGGATTTGACCAGATCCGGCATCCGTGTGGGCGCGCCGGATGCGAAGACGTGTTTGCAGTCGGCTTCTATTTGCTCGCCGAGGCCGGTTTCGATCTGGCCGATCTGCAGGGGAGACTGGTCGAGGGCGTTGAACAGGGCCTCTGCAGCGACTATGGACCCCAGTATTCCAAGCTGGCTGCCGTCGTGCTCGTGAGCGGCCTCGAACAAAACGAAGAAGAGCAGGGGCGGGTCCTCGCAGATTTCCTTTTCTTCTTCGTCGCTGAGCAGCTGAACCGGGCACCGGTCCAACCATTTCTTGATTTCATCGATCCGGTACTGCCTGTCTGTCAGGAGCCGGCTGCTCCTCACCGGGTCGGCCAGTTCCGTCGTCAGCAGATGCTGGCAAAGAGAGTCGACCGACCAGAGCCCGGCTGCGGCACCGCGCATGAAATCGCGGAAATACAGCCCGCCGGAACTCAGGCTGTCCCCATCGACCGGGGACGCCACGATCGTGTTGGTCGCAAGCGCCGGAGCGATATGGGGCTGGATCTTGGCACTGAAGTTCATGTCCTCGTTTCCGAGTTCATAGAACAGCGACCAGTCCAGAACCCAGGTGTTTGAAATCGGCATCCGCCAGGGCCTGCGGGAGGACGTCGTTCGCAGGACGTCCTTCAAGCCATGCTGGTGTTCCTCACCAGGCTGAATTCTGTAGTTCGGGCGAACCATTGCATGACCGATGCGGCAGACGGCGTGGGCGAATTCGAGAGGAACTTCGAAATCCGACGCGTCAAGGAACTCATCCCGCTGGCCCGCATATCTGGAGAGGACGGATTTGTGAAGGAGCCGTGGAAGAAGGTCTTCGGTTATCAGGTTCCGGTAAACCGTGACGACGACGTTCCTTGCCCTTGAGAACCGCGAGAGGCCTTTCTGTTCCGAAAGGGAGCCTGAATCGGAGGAGGCGGGCAACCGGTCGACGACCATGTTGTGCAGCTCATGAAACAAGTAGGTCAGTTGGGCCAGGAGCGCATTGTCGTCATTCCGGGGATCCGCGATCAGGACATCGAAGAGCCCCTTGTCGGTCGGTCCGGAATTGCGCAGGTTTCCGATGCGGGGAATATCTGAAAAAGGGCATTTGTTTTCTGGAACGTCCTTGACCTGGATGCGGCCGACCTTGAGTTTTTGCCGCGCACCGGTGCCGTCCAGGGGAGCCTCGTAAAGAACGGGGTTCAGAGCCGGCCCGCCGCCATACAGCGCTTCCAGCTCCAGATGGGTTCTGCGCATGTTTATCTGGCGTTTCCGGACGCCTTGCGCGGTAGGAAGCGCCGAAGCCGTGTGAATGAGATCGTGAAGCACGAATTGCAGGAAATAGGTGTAGCCGGCCGGAATCGCCTTGTTCTGCCAGTCGGCCTCGTCATTGTCCTGCAGAAGATTCGACTGGATCTGTTTTGCCAGCTTGAGCAGGAGAAGCTGGGTGGCTGCGGCACCTTCTTCCGAGACGAGTTTCGTACCGCGGAAACGTTGATCAAGGGTAGGGGTCTGAAAAACGTTGCGGAAACCGACGTGCATTGCGGATCCGTTCGATGGCTGGCCTGCCGACCCTGGCTCGTCCCCCTCGAGATTCGCTTCGGAGCGGATGTCGATCGCGTCGTACCCACCGTGAAAAATGCTCATATCCACCTCAAATGAAACGCAAGTAAACAACTTCTATGGCGACAAACTGGCCTTCACTAAGCCTGTTTGACAACAGAATTAATACGAGGGGATGCTTTTTGACGTTCGGTCAGCCACACACGGAATTACATAAACCATGCTTAAGCTGCCCGGCTATATCACCATCGATAACGTGATTTGCGCACCGCGCGGACGTATCCTCCGAGATCGGTACCCGCGTTTCCGGACGGCAAACCTTAACCCTGCTCTAGTCGATGATTTGTGCCGAATTCTTTATTGACTATAAGCCCCCACCTGCAATCAACAGCGTGAACTGCCAGAAAACATGAGCGTGATTGGTGTGATTCCATCGTGAATTCTACGGTGTGGGTCCGATTGCTAAAACATAGTCATCTACTAGAGCTAGAAATTATTTGGATGCAATCCAAAATTGCGGTCTCTTTCTACGGTATCTTTGATCCCGAACGCCGCAATACACGCAGCAGGTTTCTGCGCAAAAGAGGCCGTTTGACCTGCCTTCCGATACGCGAACGGCGTGACCATCAAGGGTGATGCGAAAAACCGGTTGTGTCATGAAGGAGTTTGGCTGGGGAACCTGGATTCGAACCAGGACTAACGGAGTCAGAGTCCAGCCGCGTTAATTGAATTCTGAGTGCTTTTCTCCCAACTGCGGGGAAAAGTGACCTTGAGTTATCAATCGGATAGCAGCGGGTTCCCAACCGGGAAGAAAGGCAACGTCGCCCCTCTGAAAAAGGGTGACATGCTTTTCGCGCACGCTGCGCTCAACCTCGCTCCGGGCCTCTCTGCCAACGCTCGCCGTGTCGCGGGCGCTCTGCTTGAGCACTACAATCAAGACACTGGTCGGTGTGATCCTGGCATCAAGCGTCTTCAGAACCTCCTAGAAATCGGACGCACCTCCGTAGTCAGCGCGATCAAGGAACTGTGCCGTGACGATGGCGGCTTCTTCAAGAAGCTCAGTCACGGCGGTCAGCACAACACCAATTTCTATGTTCCGCGTTGGGATCGGTTCCGGACAACGGTAACTGATTTCAAAGCCCGGATGAACGGTGCTGCAAAGGAACAGAACACGGACCAGTTGTGCCGGAAATCCGACACTGGTTGTGCCGGAAAACCGGCAACAAACCCTCCATAAAAACACTCCTAAAGAACCCTCTCTTACAGCGGAGCAAGTGGAAACGCAGAATTTCACGAGCGCAACGCCGAGCAAGCTGAAGCGTCCGAAAGGCTCTGAAAGCCGGAGTTTGCCGAACCATCAGGGATTCCTTCTCCATGGCATTCGGGGAGGGAAATCACAGTCTCATTCTGAGGTGGCTCACAACGAAGCCGAACGACGGCTCAACCAGGCAATCACCGCAGATCCCTTCAGAGAGCTGCTGCAAATGCTCGTGATGGAAGACGAAGATGTCTATCAGCGAGCGCTCTCTGCCGAAATGAAGCGGCCGGACAACGGAATTCTGTACGTCCGCGCAGCCTTGAAAAACAAGGAGACGAAAAAATGGGCCTGACCCTTGTCACAGGAGCGGGCTCCGAGCCCGTGAGCCTGGAAGAAATCAAATCGTGGTGCCGCGTTGACTTCCCCGACGACGATGCGGTGCTCACCTCCAATGGCATTGCCGCTCGCGAATATGTGGAACAGGCGACGGGTCGGCAGCTCGTCACTGCAACGTGGAAGCTGACGGATCGATATTTCCGGGCTGTGCAGGTGCGCTTGCCGAAGCCGCCGCTTCAAAGCGTGACGAGCGTCCAGTACCGGGATGCGAGCGGCAACCTGCAAACACTCGATCCGTCGGAATACTACGTCGACCTCTCGTGCAATCTGATCGAGCCGACTGATTGCTGGCCGAGCGTGGGTGACTTTCCCGATGCAGTCCAGATCACATTCGCCGCGGGATACGGCGATCCGGAGAACGTCCCTCAGACCATCAAGCACGCAATCATGAGCCTGTCGGCGCACTGGTTCGAAAACCGGGAGCCGGCAGTGATCGGTGCACAAGCGGTGGAAGTCCCTGTCCACGTTCGCTCCCTGATCAACCAGGCGAAGACTTGGAGGGTGGCATGAGCGGTCGCTTCTACAGCACGGCAGTCTGGCAGAAGATCGCAGCGAAACAGCTCGCACGTGCTCCGATCTGCGAAGGCTGCGACAGCAAGCCTGCAACTCTGGTCGACCACATCACCCCGATCCGGCGCGGCGGCGCAAAGCGCGATCCTGAGAACCTGCAATCCCTTTGCCGTGACTGCCATGCGCAGAAGACCGCGGCTGAGAAATACGGGCGCCGTTGGACTGCGCCAAAGCATCGGGGCGCATTCAGCGATGGATCGCCTCGTGATCCCAATCACCCTTGGTTCACAGGTGCGCCTCCGGGCGAGCGATAGGAGGGGGCGTTCAGTCACCAGAACGCCATCGCCTAGACCGGCGGGTTTACTCGAATTCACAGTTAGTTTTCAGAGGTTTAATCAGATGGGAAAACGCGGACCTAAGGGTCACACGGAAATCGCAGCGAGGGCCGACCATGCTGCCAAACCTAAATCGCGTCGACGTAAACCTGCCTGGGAGCGCAAAGGACTTTCGCGTGCGGGGCGGGTGATCGCTTTCATCGAGACACTGAAAATCACGGCCGGAGTGAAGGCAGGCGAACCGTTCAAGCTCCGGCAGTGGCAGCGCGAGATCATTGAGGCCATTTACGCTACCGACGAAGACGGCCGGCGCACCATCCGGCAGGCACTGATCACGATTCCGCGCAAGAACGGCAAGACCGCTCTCGCCGCCGCGTTGGCACTGGCACACCTTGTTGGCCCGGAAGCCGAGGCGCGCGGACAGGTCTACAGCGCTGCGAGCGACCGTGACCAGGCTGCCATCATCTTCCGCGAGATGGTTGCGATGATCATGGCCGACGACGCCATGTGCGAACGTGTCGTCATCCGGGAACACAACAAGACCATTGCCGATCAGGAGAACGGTTCGGTCTACCAGGCGATGAGTTCGGACGCCCGGAAGGCACACGGCCTGTCGCCGAGTTTCGTGGTCTGCGATGAGCTGGCGCAATGGCACGGCCGGGATCTTTACGACAACCTGATCACGGGCACAGGCGCGCGCGCCGAACCGCTCATGATCGTCATTTCTACGCAGACGGCCGTTCAAAGCCACGTCATGTCGGAGCTGGTCAGATACGGCAAGAAGGTCCGTGACGGCGAGGTGGAGGATGAGGCTTTCCTGCCTGTGATCTATGCCGCCGATGATGGCGACGACCCCTGGTCCGAAGACACCTGGTTCGCCTGCAACCCGGCGCTTGGTGACTTCCGGAGCCTTGAAGAAATGCGGGCCGCAGCTGCGCAGGCGCAGCGCCTTCCTGCCCGGGAACCGAGTTTCCGGCTGCTCTATCTGAATCAGCCCGTTGATCCCGCGAGCCGTTTCCTGAACGGACCAGACTGGCGCGCGTGCGCTGGAGAAATCACGCCGTTTCAGCTTGCCGGACGCCGCTGTTACCTCGGGCTGGATCTTTCCAGCACAACCGATCTGACGGCGCTCGCAGCCTGGTTCCCGGAGACGGGCGATCTGCTGAGCTGGTTCTGGACGCCCGCCGAAACGCTCGCAGAGGCTGAGCGGCGCGATCACGTGCCGTATCAGCTTTGGGCGCGGCAAGGGTTCCTGGAGACCACGCCCGGCCGCGCGATCGACAAGAGTTTTGTGGTTCACCGCATCGCCAAACTGGTTGGTGAATTCAAGGTCGAGGGCTGCGCCTACGACCGCTGGGGTATCCATGAAGTCCGGCGACTGATCGGCGAAGCCGGGATTAAAATAGAAATGGTCGAATGGGGGCAGGGCTTCAAAGATGCCACTCCGGCTCTTTCGGCAATCGAAACCGCCGTGCTTCAGAAGAAGCTCCGGCACGCCAGTCAACCGTTGATGGATATGTGCGTTAGCAACGCCGTCGCTGTCACGGATCCGGCAGGTAATCGAAAACTGGTCAAGGACCGTGCCAACGGCCGCATTGACGGCCTCGTTGCGGCCTCGATGGCAATGGGGCTCGCATCGCGCGTCACACCCAAGAAACCTTCCGTCTATCAGTCCAGAGGGGTCCTGAGCCTCGATGTGGCTAATGCCTGAGTACTGCGTACCAAACCTCCCAACAAGCTAGGAGTAGATGAAATGAAAGTTCATGAATTGCAGGAACAGCGTAGCGCGGCCGTAACGGCAATGCGGACGCTCGCGGATCTGGTCGCAGGCGAAAGCCGCGACTACACCGCCGACGAGGAAAAGCGTCACGCCGACCTGAAGAAGGAAATCACAGGCCTTGATACCAAGATCCAGCGCGCTCGAGATCTGGACGAGGCAGAGCGGCGCGCGCCTGCCGTCGTTCAGGGCAACGGCCGTGATGGCAAGTATGAGGAACGCGCTAGGGATTTCTCGATCACGAAGGCCATCTCCGCACGCCTGGGTGACGATGTGGACGCCGGATTCGAGCGCGAAATCTCTAAAGAGGTTGCTCGCCGTTCCGGCCGCAAGTTCGAGGGCATCGCGGTTCCGGACGAGGTCTTTTTCGCTGAGAGGCGTACACTACTAACGTCCGGCGATGCTGCGGACCTAGTACCGAACACCCATCGACCGGACCTTTTCATCGATCGGCTCCGCGCTTCGTTGATCACGGGGCGTCTCGGTGCGACTGTTCTCGACAACCTCGTCGGTACGGTGGACATTCCGAAACAAACCGGATCGTCAACGGCGCAGTGGGTCGACGAAGATGGTACCCTCACTGAAACCGATGGCGCGTTCGGCGACGTGAACCTGTCGCCCAAAACCGTTGGCGCGATGACCAGCTATTCCCGGCGTACACTGATCAATGCGGTGCCGTCGATCGAAGCGCTTGTCCGAAACGATCTGTCGGCCGTCATCGCCAACGCAATCGACTTTCAGGCGATGTTCGGCGATGGCACCGGGAACACGCCGACTGGCGTCGCCAACACGGGCAGCGTGAACAGCGCGAGCCTTGCAACACCCTCCTGGGCCGAAGTGCTCGCCTTCATCTCGGCGATCCAGGCCGATGACGCCGACCTTGGTGCCATGGGCTGGGCGCTGCATCCCCGCGCTGTCGCGACATTGCGGGCAACCACCAAGGTTTCTTCCGATGCCGGCGCTGGTTTCCTGATGGATGCTCCGAACGCCATGGCTGGTTATGCGGCGGCTGCAAGTTCCGCAGTTCCGGTCGCATCCGGAACTCCGGACACGACAACGGTTCTGTTCGGTGCCTGGTCGCAGCTTTTGATCGGTTACTGGTCCGGTACGGACATTCTGGTCAATCCGTACGAGAGCACCGCTTATGCAAAAGGTCGAGTCAAGGTCCGAGTGATGCGCGATTGCGACGTGCAGGTGCGGCATCCCCAGAGCTTCGCCGCTGCCGACGACCTGGCGGTGTAACCATGACGCGCGAGCAAAGGGCATTCGTCGCGGAAATCCGGGCCAAGGGCCGGCGGCTGGAAGGCTACGCCGCCACCTTTGGTACGGAAACCCGGATCACGGACTTCACCGAAGTCATCGCGCCGGGAGCATTCCGGGCGAGCATCGACCAGGGCAGGGACATCCTTGCCCTGGTCGACCACGACACGAAGCGGGTTCTGGCGCGCACCAGGTCAGGCTCGCTCCGGATCAGCGAAGACTCCAGGGGACTGGCCTTCGATCTGGACCTTCCCGACACAAGTTACGGCCGGGACGTTCTGGCGTTGGCCGAACGGGGTGACGTCGGCGGCATGAGCTTCGCCTTTACCGTCGACAAAGACGGGGAGGAATGGCGCGGCGATCGACGCGAACTGCGCAGCGTCACCCTTCATGAAATCAGCGTCGTCACTGCCTTTCCGGCCTATGACGGAACGATGGTCCAGGCGCGCAATCGGCTGCCGCTTTCGCCTCGACTGGCGGCGGCACGCAAATGGATGGAGAGCCTTTGATGGGTATCTGGACACGCCTTTTCGGGGACAGGTCCGAAAACCGGGCGAAACCGACGAGCTGGGATCTTCTCGGCATGTTCGGCCTTCCGACGATGGCCGGGCAGATGGTGAGCCCGGCTGTAGTCGAGGGGAACGCGGCCGCGTTTTCCGCAATCACGATCATCTCCGAAGCGGTCGGCTCGCTGCCATTGCTAGTCTACAAACGGGACGGAGACGGCGTGCGCAAAGCGGATGAAAAGCATCCGGTGGCGAAGCTGTTTTCTTCGGCACCGAATGACCTTCAAACACCTTCCGAGATGGTTGCGCAGATGCAAGCAAACTGCCTGGTGCATGGTGCGGCCTATGCGGAGATCGTACGCGGCGGTGACGGCCTTCCAGTGGCGCTCTGGCCGATCCATCCGGGGCAGATTGCGATAGAGCGCATTCCCGGCACGCGCCGTATACGGTACTTGGTCAGCGACGAGGTTGGTAGCCGCCGTCTGTTGCCCTCGGAAGTCTTCACGATCCGCGACCGCTGGGACGATCCATTCACGCCGCGCTCCCGCCTCGATCGGACGCGGGAAGCGCTTGGCGGTGCGGTCGCGACCGAACAGTTCGCGGCCTCGATCTGGCGCAATGGCGCGCGTCTGAGCGGCGTTGTGCAGCATCCGGAGCAGATTGGCCCGGAAGCTGCGAAAACGCTCCGGGAGAGCATGCAGGCAGTCTATGGCGGTGCTGAGAATGCTGGCCGCATAGCCGTGATTGAAGAAGGCTCGACATGGAAGGAAATCAGTTCCTCGCCCGTCGATGCGGAGCTTTCCGAAGCGCGGCGCCTGGCAGTCCTGGAGGTCGCCCGGATCTTCAATATTCCGGCGCCGCTGCTGAATGAACTCACCAACGCGAATTACTCGAATGTGGTCGAGATGCGCCGTCAGTTCTCCGCCGGCACAATTCAGCCGTGGCTCGTCCGTTGGGAACAGGCGATCTTGCGTGATCTGTTTTCGGAGGCCGGGCGGCAGTCTCATGAGGTCGAATTCGATATGGACCTTCTGGTCCGCGCGGATTTCCTGACGCGACTCCAGGGTTACCGGATAGGCCGCGAGACGGGGCTCTATTCCGCCAATGATCTGCGCCGCTTTGAAAACCTCAATCCTCGTAAAGACGATGAGGCCGAGGGCTTTCTAAGTCCTATGAACATGCAACGAGAGCAAGGAGGAGAAAAGAAAACTGACAGCTAGATTCCACTCGACACAGTTCTGCGGCGGCGAAGCATTTCAGTCCGGCGTTGAGACTCGGCTCGTTCTTCTTCCTCGATGCGATTTTGGCGTTCAGAATCGCCATCCGGCAAACGTACGGGAACGCTAAAACTTATGCGGTTGGCAGAGCCGGCCGTATGACCTGCACCACCTTCCACTCCTACGCCGAAAACGCTGAGTTTAGCGCCCGCACCACCTTTTGTTTCGGCTGAAACAGCGACGTCAAAATCAACGCGCGTTGCAACACCATAGGTGCCCACATTGACGATATGTCCGCCAAAGTCGGCGCCCGCCATTGCGGCGTTAACATTGGCTCCTTCTTCGGATTGCTGTGCAATGCGAACTCCCTCGATAATCTGAGAGAGTGTTTCCGCAACAAATTCTTTAAGCTCCATCGATCTCTCTCCGTTTGAGCCTGACACCTGGGCCGTCTCCATTTTCTTCAATAAAGATTACGCCTGCAACTTCAAGTGCAGTCTTAATAGCTGTCAATGTAGCTGGAATTGGATTTCGTCGCCCCGTCTCAAAATCAGAGATTGTTCGTTCAGCAACCTTGGCACCTTTCGAGAGGTCTTGTCTCGAAATTTGGAGCATTGCACGCGCCGCACGGACCTGGGCTGGAGTAATAATCATCTTGCTTCCTTGCCGGAAATAGGCATACATTAAACCGGCAACATAGCCGTTAAATGGAGTATTACAGCAAACGTGGAAGGTTCGCTACTTCCGCGAACGGAGGACGTCGATATGAGCACTGAGAAATTGCCTCTAGAAGATCAGTTGAGCAGATTGGATACGCTTACTTTTGTGCTGGAGAAAATGATTGATTCTATTCCGGCGGTCCCAGAATCGGAAAACCCAGATGCCCGTCATCTAGATGCTGCATTTGAATTATGTGAAGAGGTTAGGAATAGTATTCTCGTCGCTAAAAATGCCTATCTTGCTGAAAAGAAAATGAAGCCTCGTCCAGAAATTTCGCGTGACGCATTCAGTAGGAAAGGGTTGAAGTGCGACCCTGAGACCGGATCTTGGTCCAACAAACAAGGACCGTTGTTGCCAACGACAGGTTTGAGGTTCGGAGAATTGCTCTTTGCCACCCATCGTGAGGGCGTAATGCATTTTTGGAGCGACCACTTGAACTTGATGTTCAACAACACTGGATGCCGCGACATGACAGAATCTGGAGCTGTCGCGCTATTTCAAGCCGTTCGTAGCGATCTCGCGAAGCTTCGTCTTACTGCGCATCTTGAAGAAGAACAGAATGAAAAGGCATCTGCATAACTGAAAGTAGGCAGGCGTTTGCTAAATGTTTGTAGAGAAGATTAGCAAACGCCTTCGTCCAATTCCGCAATGACGGCTTCTGTTGCCATTATCGCCAGTTGGATATTTGCGACCTCCTGCAGCTCCTTGGGGGATGGTGCAGGCTCATCTCTGGCCCACTTAAGAATTAGCTCGCTTCTCTGAAATTTCAGAAACTGGAGGGGTAAATCAAAGTCCAGAGTTTTCATAGTCCCATTTCCCTTCATGTGATCGGGAGAATTTTGCCTCACAATCCCATTGGGTGCAACACCCGATGATGTTGACCCGAACGCCATTAGGGGTTATACCCAATGACATGGCAACTTCGGGTGAACTCATTGATGCGACTTCCCGTGTATTGGGAATCCCACGAGCTACGGTTGAGACGTATTACCGGAGTTTGAGGGAAGCAGGCCTTGTCACCAAAGGGGGGCGGGGACCTAGCGCAGCCAAGATGACCCCTCGCGATGCAGCCCACTTGCTAGTTGCCTGTGGCGGAGCACGTTTCGAAAGAGAAGCAGCGGCATCCGTGGTCCAGGACTATTTGCGTCTGCAATCTTCACATGCTGCGAGGCGCCTCCACGAAGAAGAATACTACACAGAGCTCGATGGTGGTTGGTGGACACTGCCAGAGGATCCGGTTCCACAGCTTATTTCTCTAGGGAAAAACCACAATTTTGCCGATGCAATCACTGCGTTGATGGACGCGGTGATTTTAAGGGAATTGCCATTCACAAATTCCTACATGATCGAAATCAGGTTCCATGGCCCTGTACCTGCAGGCTCGATAAGCTTGGATTTTACGGATGAAAACTATCGGCGGAACAGCGAAGAGGTCGCATACCATCTTCCCGAAGGTTCTCGTGAGTACGACGAAGCCGGTGATCTCAAAATCGAACGCGCTATTACTTGGAAAACAATAGTCGCGATCTCCGATCTGTTGAGAAGAGAAGAATAGGCCATGGTGAATCGGCCCGCTTCCTTTCGTCAAGCAGACCTATCCCGTGCTCTTAAGGCTGCACTAGCTGCAGGTTTGGAAGTGGGCCGGATCGAAATCGATCCTTCTGGGAAAATCGTCATCGTTTCTGCTCGGCACGAAGTTCAGCCTCAGAGCGATTTCGACAAGTGGATGGCTGATCGTGCGCGTTAGATTGAAAGGCCTCAACTCGGTCAAGAAGAAGCTCGCGGACGGCAGCTCTGCCACCTATTGGTATGCGTGGAAAGGTGGGCCACGTCTTCCGGGAAAGCCTGGTGATCCGGAGTTCATTGCGGCCTACAATGCAGCCGTCGCGCGCAAGGTTCAGCCACCGCAAGGTGTTCTGCTGTCCATTCTGCAAGGCTTTCAGGCCAGCTCCGATTGGGACGACTTGGCGCCGCGTACCCAGAAAGACTACGTGCGCCTGATCAAGATAATTGAAGCGGCATTCGGCGATTTTCCGCTCTCCGCGCTGGCTGACCGCCGCACGCGCGGACTTTTCATGGCGTGGCGCGACGGGCGGGCCAAAAACTCACGGCGTCAAGCGGACTATGCTTGGCAAGTGCTGGCGCGCTGCCTCTCCTGGGCACATGGGCGGGGGCTGGTTCTCGCCAACCCGTGCGAGAAGGGGGGGCGTCTGTATCGGGGCAATCGTGCAGATAAGGTTTGGTCGGATGACGACGAGGCCGCGTTCCTGGCGCACGCCCCCAAGCACTTGCATCTCGCCCTGATCCTCGCTCTGTGGACCGGGCAACGTCAGGGTGACCTTCTGCGTTTGGCATGGACACAATATGACGGCGAGTGCATCCGCCTTCAGCAGAGCAAGACGAAGGCGCGTGTCGTCATTCCTGTCGGTGCTCCTCTGAAGGCGGCGTTGGACGCCATTGGCGGAAAGGTCGGAGTGATCCTTGTGAACAGCGATGGCGAGCCATGGACCAGTGACGGATTTCGTTCGTCCTGGGGGAAAGCACAGCGGGGCGCGGGCATCGTCGGGGTGACCTTCAATGACCTGCGGGGTACGGCGGTGACGCGACTGGCGATCGCTGAATGCACCGAAGCGGAGATCGCGACCATCACCGGTCACAGCCTTCGGGATGTGCGTTCGATCCTCGACGCGCATTATCTCAATCGTGATCCGGCACTTGGTGAATCGGCCATCCGGAAGCTCGAACGGAGAACGAAATCTCCCAACTGAGCACCCAACTGGCATGGAATGTTCTGAACTTGGAAAGGGAAAAGCGCTTAGAAAACAAATGGCTGGGGAACCTGGATTCGAACCAGGACTAACGGAGTCAGAGTCCGCGGGTCTACCGTTAACCTATTCCCCAACAGGGCTCAGGATATGAGCGGCCATTCGCGGCAATAGGAAAGGGCTTGCGTGCCCGGCGCGAATGGGTGTGCCGCATATACATCCATCGCATTCCCGATTGCAAGGGGCGTTTCCGACTTTTTTGTGAAAACGACCTGCAGATGCAAGCTTCACGAAAGACCGGTTCCTGCACCGGTGGTTAAAAGCTTTTCCATCGGCGGCCAACCTGTTACAGTTTTGTCAACGAAAGACAAGGTCTTCGGCTGCGCCCCTTCTCAGGCCGGTGCGCCGGGGCCTCGAAAGGCAAAAAAGTGACTCAGTCAGGTCAGGAACCGCCCTCTGACGGGCGTCGTACCGCTGATGTGTCCGGAAACAGCGTGGCTCCGCAGGAGTCCAGGGGATCGAAAAGGCGGCGCCGCAAGCGCCGGACTGGCCAGGGCCCGAAAGGCGGGACCGCAGCGCAGGAACACGCCGCTGCAGCAGGAACGCCTCAGGAGCGGGACCCCGGTAAAGCCCAAACTGTATCCGGATCCGTCGAACCTAAACCCGGCCCGCAGGCAGGACCTGCAGGGACGGATGGACTTGCTCCCGCTCAAGGAAAACGCCGCAAGAAACGACGGCGTGGCCGATCTTTGCCGCAGCCGCTGGACGGAGACGTCGTCGGCGCTGCTCAGGTGCCCGCTTCGGGCGGACATCCGACGGGACCCCAGCCGCCGGACCCTGTCACCAGCCTGAAAGGCAAGAAGGCTGCCAGAAGACGCGGCCGCAGGCGCTCGCAGACGGCAAACGGCGCCGTCAACGGACATGCTTCCCAAAACGGTGTTCAACCGCTCGACGCCGTCATTCCGCAGGATGCGCAAACTCACGCGGCTGAAGCGGGCAGGGAAGAGACGCAGGAGCAAAACGCCAGGACCCCGGGCATCCGTCAGCCGAGCGCACGAGGCGAGCATCGCCATGGAAACCGGAACGGATTTCGCGGCGAACGGAGCCGGAACGGGCACAGCGGGTCGCCACTCTACGCCGCCCTCGACCTTGGCACCAACAATTGCAGGCTGCTGATCGCCCGGCCAGAGGAACGCGGGTTTCGCGTCGTGGACGCCTATTCCCGCATCGTCCGGTTGGGTGAAGGCGTCGGCTCCAACCGGCGGCTCAGCGACGCCGCCATGGAGCGCGCGATCGAGGCGCTGGCGAACTGCCACCGGAAACTGGCGGACCGGGGCGTGGCGCGCTCCCGGCTGATTGCCACGGAAGCCTGCCGCGCTGCGGAGAACGGCACGGAATTCATCGACCGCGTCAAGGCGGAAACCGGCCTTGCGCTCGAGGTCGTCAACCGGGAAACCGAAGCCCGGCTGGCCGTTGCCGGCTGCGCGTCTCTCGTCGATCACGACGCAGACGGCGTCATCCTGTTCGATATCGGCGGCGGTTCGTCGGAAATTGTCTGGCTCGACCTGCGCAACCGCTGCGGAGCCCGCGGATACGCACTCACCCGTTTCATCCGCTCCTGGATCTCGCTTCCCGTCGGCGTGGTCAACCTTGCCGAACGCCATGGCGGCGTGCATGTCACGCCGGATATTTTCGAAGCCATGGTGGACGATGCCGCGGAACACCTTGCCTCCTTCAGCCTCGCCAGCAGCCTGTCGGAGGCCATCTGTTCCGGCAAGGTCCATATGCTCGGCACCTCGGGCACGGTCACGACACTCGCCGGTGTCCATCTTGGTCTCAAACGCTACGACCGGCGCCGGGTGGACGGAACCTGGCTCGACGACGGCGATGTGGCGAGAATGATTGATCAGTTGCGCGATATGCCTTATGAGGCGCGCGTCGAAAACCCGTGCATCGGTGCGGACCGTGCCGATCTCGTCCTCGCCGGCTGCGCCATTCTGGAAGCCATTCGGCGGCGCTGGAGCTGTTCCAGGCTGCGCGTCGCGGACAGGGGGCTGCGCGAGGGTATCTTAACGGAATTGATGGCGGCTGACGGTGTCTGGGCGAACAGAAAGTCCGGCAACCGGCACGACCGCGGCCGCCAGAGGAACAGAGCATGAGCCGCGCGAAAAAAGGATCCGGAGACCGGGGTCTCCACGTCAAGGTGAAAACCGCGGCCGGCCGGCGGGAATCGTCCACCCGCTGGCTCGAGCGGCAGTTGAACGACCCCTACGTGCGCCGGGCGAAGATCGACGGCTACCGTTCACGCGCGGCCTACAAGCTCATCGAGATCGACGACAAGCACAAGCTTCTGAAACCCGGGTACCGGGTGGTCGACCTGGGGTGTGCGCCGGGAGGCTGGTGCCAGGTGGCGGTCGAGCGGGTGCAGTCGAGCATCGAAGCGCCCAAGGTTGTCGGCATCGATTATCTCGACATGGACCATGTGCGCGGGGCGATCTTCCTGAAAAAGGACTTTCTGGACGACGATGCGCCCGCGGCCCTGATGGAAGCGCTCGGCGGCCACAGGCCGGACGTCGTTCTGTCGGACATGGCGGCCCCGACGACCGGGCACAAGCAGACGGACCACCTGCGTACCACCCATCTGTTTGAAATCGCCATCGACTTCGCCCGCTGCAACCTCGTGCCCGGCGGCTCCTTCCTGGCCAAGGTCTTCCGGGGAGGCACCGAGAACGCCCTGCTGCGGGACCTGAAACGCGAGTTCAAGACCGTTGCGCACCTGAAGCCGCCGGCGAGCCGCAAGGAGAGTCCGGAGCTTTATGTGATCGCCAAGGGATTTCGCGGCAGCGATCTCGACCCGGATTGACCGGCCCGAAGCCGCCTGACGGGATGGGGGCTTACGGCCGGCAGACGTAGAAAGAGGACCCATGCCTCTTTCCTTTCTGTCACCTGCATGTTATTGACCCGCGCCAACTTCTCCGGCACAGCCGAAGCGACTCGACAGATGCAGGCTTTATAAACAGGCGTGCGTCCCAGCTATTTTTTTATAAGGGGAACTGGCAATGGCATCCTTCTTTGTCCCGTCGACCGGGCAGCAAGCCCTGACCTTTGACGACGTGTTGCTGATCCCCGGACATTCGGAAGTCATGCCGGGTCAGGTGGACCTCAGAACCAGGGTGACGCGGGAACTCGAACTTAACATCCCGATTCTCTCTTCCGCCATGGATACGGTCACCGAGGGCCGGCTGGCCATCGCGATGGCCCAGGCCGGCGGCATCGGCGTCATTCACCGCAACCTGTCCTTGGACCAGCAGGCGGAAGAAGTCCGCATGGTCAAGAAATTCGAATCAGGCATGGTGGTGAACCCGCTGGTGATCGGACCGGATGCGACGCTGCAGGACGCTCTGGACCTGATGAAGCGGTTCGGCATTTCCGGCGTGCCCGTGGTCGAAAACGGCGGATCGGGAGGGCAGACCACCGGCAAGCTGGTCGGTATCCTGACCAACCGCGACGTCCGCTTCGCCGACAATCCGAACCAGAAGATTCATGAGCTGATGACCAGTTCCAACCTGGTGACCGTCAGCGACAATGTCAGCCAGGAAGACGCCAAGCGGCTCCTGCACCAGAACCGTATCGAAAAGCTTCTGGTGGTCGATGAAAACCGCAACTGCATCGGCCTCATCACCGTCAAGGACATGGAAAAGGCGCAGCTCAATCCGAATGCCTCTAAGGATGCCCAAGGCCGCCTGCGCGTTGCTGCCGCCACCAGCGTCGGCGAAGAGGGCTTCGAGCGCGCCGAACGGCTGGTCGATGCCGGTGTCGACATGGTGGTGGTCGATACGGCGCACGGCCATTCCCAGAAGGTTCTCGACATGGTGGGGCGGGTGAAGACCCTGTCCAATTCGGTTCAGGTTCTGGCCGGCAATGTGGCCACATCGGAAGCGACCAAGGCCCTGATCGACGCGGGCGCGGACGCGGTGAAGGTCGGGATCGGTCCGGGGTCTATCTGCACGACGCGGATCGTCGCCGGTGTCGGCGTTCCCCAGCTCACCGCGATCATGGAATCGGTCAACGAGGCAGACAAGCAGGGCGTTCCCGTCGTTGCCGACGGCGGCATCAAATATTCCGGCGACCTGGCAAAGGCGATCGCCGCAGGCGCAGCCTCCGTCATGGTCGGCTCGCTGCTTGCCGGGACCGAGGAAAGCCCGGGCGAGGTCTATCTGCACCAGGGCCGATCCTACAAGTCCTATCGCGGCATGGGCTCGGTCGGTGCCATGGCGCGGGGGTCCGCGGACCGCTATTTCCAGGCGGAAGTCCGCGACAGCCTGAAACTGGTGCCGGAAGGGATCGAGGGGCAGGTGCCATATAAGGGCGCGCTCGGCAGCGTTCTTCATCAGCTCGCCGGCGGCCTGCGCGCGGCCATGGGCTATGTCGGCGGCAAGACCATCAAGGATTTCCAGGAAAAAGCCCGTTTCGTGCAGATTTCCGGAGCCGGTCTGCGGGAAAGTCACGCGCATGATGTGACGATCACGCGGGAAAGCCCGAACTATCCTTCCAACGTTTGACAATTCAGTTTCGGTGCCGGCCCTCGCAGGCCGGCGCCAAAGGATCAGCATGAAAGACGGCGGACGCCTGGCGGCGGCAATTGAAGTCCTAACCGAAGTGGAAACCCGCCACAGACCGGTCCAGATCGCTCTGCGCGACTGGGGCGCGACGCACCGGTTTGCGGGGTCGGGTGACCGGACGGTGATCGGCAATCTCGTTTTCGATGCCTTGCGCAACAAGGCGTCCCTGGCGGCCTTCATGCAGGAGGACACGCCGCGCGCGCTGGTTCTGGCCACTTATGCGCTTAGCTGGGACAAGGGCGTGCAGACGCTCATCGAGGCGCTTGCCGAAGACCGGCATGCGCCGGCCGCGCTCTCGGATGACGAGCTAAGCGGTTTGAAGGGGGAAAAGACAGCGGATCCCGCGGCGCATGTCCAGGCGGACGTTCCCGAGTGGCTTTGGCCGGGCTTCCGGTCCGTCTTTGGAGACTACGCCGTCGACGAGGGCAGGGCGCTCGCGCACCGTGCGCCTGTCGACCTCAGAACCAACACATTGAAATCCGACCGGGAGAAGGTTCTGAAACGGCTCGCACACACCGGGGCGGTCCCGACCTCCCTCGCTCCGCTCGGTGTCCGCATCGAGGCAAAACCCGGACTTGGCCGCATGCCGCATGTCCAGGCGGAGGAAGGCTACCGGAAGGGTTGGTTCGAGCTTCAGGACGAGGCCAGCCAGCTCGCGGCGCATCTGGCGCAGGCCCGGCCCGGCGAACAGGTTCTCGACTATTGTGCCGGCGGCGGCGGAAAGACACTCGCACTCGCAGCTTCCATGGATAACAAGGGGCAGCTCTATGCCTATGACGCCGATCGTCTGCGCCTTGCCCCGATCCACGAGCGGCTGCAGCGGGCGGGCGTCCGGAATATCCAGGTCCGCGATCCGGCAAGTTCGACCCTTGAGGACCTGAGGGACCAGATGGATCTGGTCTTCATCGACGCGCCGTGCACGGGAACGGGCGTCTGGCGCCGCAGGCCGGATTCGAAATGGCGCCTGGCGGAAAAGGCCCTGGCCGACCGTCTCGAAGACCAGCGCCACGTGCTTGAGCATGCCAGCTGCTATGTGAAGCCGGGCGGACGCCTGGTTTACGTCACCTGTTCCGTTCTGCCGGAGGAAAACCAGCAGCAGGCGGCAAGGTTCCTCGAAGACCACCCGCACTTCAAACCGTTTTCGGCGATCGATATCTGGCGGAAAACGCTGCCGAACGCTGGGGAACCGCGCTACGTCTCTGAGCGTGGCGAAATCCTGATGACACCCGCCTCCACCGGGACGGACGGCTTTTTCGTGGCGGTTTTCCAGCGGGAAAGCTGATCCGGACGCAGGACTTAAGACTTGTCCTGACGCTGAAGTCCCAGAACGTTCGGGATCTGGTCTTCCGCCCCCGGCAGGAAATTCACAGCCGGAGCGCTCTTATTCGCTCTGGCAGGTTCCGGATCCAGATCGGGCGAAGTAACTTCGGGGTCGTCGTTTTTCGGTACCGCTGCGGCTGAAACGTTATCTGAAAGCTTTTTTCCGCCAATGGCTTCCGGCTCATCGGACAGCGGAGTTTCCGCATTCTCTTTGTCCGCATCGATCAGGTTATCGACGAAACGCCTGACCTCAGGGTCAAGGCCTTTGCCGGCCGGCAAGGACGTTAGCACCGAACGAGCCTGGCTGGCGAATTTCTCCGCGGCAAGCGCGGCGCCGAGGGCGTTGAGCGGTCCCTGGGCGGTCATGTCGAGATCGTGGGCTGCGAGCGCGTGTTTCAACGCCGCACCCGCTTTGCCGAGCTTGCGCGACAGGATGCTGAGCCGGACCAGGACCTCGACCGAATGCGGATTGCGTTTGAGTGCTTCCTCGCCGGCTTCGAAGGCGTCGTCGAGAGCCCCTTTGCCGGAAAGTGCATCCGACAGCATCTGCAGCGGAAACGGATCGTCCGGTACAAGCTGATTTGCCTTGACGGTCAGGTCGATGACTTCGTCGAAACGATTGCGCCGCAACAGGGCTTCGGCTAGACCGAGCAGTGCCGGAACGTAGTTCGAAACAATCTTCAGCGCCTTTCTGTAGGCGGCGATCGCAGTGCTGCTCTGGTCCGTCTTGGCCTGTGTTTCGGCAAACAGTGTCAGAGCAGCAGCAGAATCCGGCAGCAAGCCGACCAGATGTTTCGCGGGAACGGAGGCATCGGCGGCCATGCCTTCCTTGAGAAGGACGCTCGCGAAACCGTAAAGGGCGTTCCGGTTGTCGGGAGCCTGTTCCAGAACCTCGACGAAATTCTGCTTGGCGTTGGCAGTATCGCCGAGAAGAAGCTGGCAGTTGCCGAGGCTCGCACGGGCGCCCAGATGGTCCGGCTCGGCGAAAACGATCCTGCGCAATTGCGACTGCGCCTCTTCAAGATAGCCGGCCTGGAGGAGTGCGCAGGCAGTCCGGTAGGCGATTTCCGTATCCTGCGGCGAGAGTTCCTGAGCCTTGAGATAGGAAACCAGAGCCTTGTCCAGATCGCCGGAGGTTTCCAGCGCCTGGGCCTCTTCAAAAGCTTTGCGGGCGGCAGCGGTCATTCGATGTCAGGATCCTCAAGCACCAGGCTGTGCTTATCAGGCTCTAACCTACGAAGCGCGGCGGCAGGGGTCAAAAGCGAATTTCGGCCGTACACAGCTTCTCCGCCGATTTATTTGCCGGGCAACCAAGGCTGCTGAAACGCCATTGGGTTGAAGGGAGCGTAAAATGCTGTGCGGGACGCGTGCACATGCGAAATTCAGGTTCAATTTGGCGGAAAGACCGGTTAGAAGCTGGCCATGACCCAGCACGACCGTCTCCTCATCATCGACTTCGGTTCCCAGGTGACCCAGCTCATCGCGCGGCGTCTGCGCGAGCTGAATGTCTATTGCGAAATCCACCCCTATCAGAACGTCACGGACGCCTTCCTGGCCGAATTCGCGCCCAAGGCGGTGATCTTTTCCGGCGGACCCGATTCCGTCACCAGGGAAGAAGCGCCGCGCCCGCCCGTATCCGTCTATGAACTCGGGGTACCCGTGCTCGGCATCTGCTACGGTCAGCAGGTCATGATGCAGCAGCTTGGCGGCAAGGTCGAAGGCGGCAAGATCACCGGCGGCGGCGGCACGGCGGAATTCGGCCGCGCCTTCGTGGTTCCTGCCGGAGAACCGCTTGCCATCCTGAAGGGCTGGTTCGCGGACGGCAGGGAACAGGTGTGGATGAGCCACGGCGATCACGTCAGCAGGCTCGCGCCCGGGTTCGAGGTGTTCGGGACCTCGCCCAATGCGCCTTACGCGATCACCGCCGACACGTCCCGGAACTTCTACGCGGTCCAGTTCCATCCGGAGGTGCATCACACGCCGAACGGCAAGATGCTCTACGAGAATTTCGTCAGGCTGGCCGGGTTCACCGGCGACTGGACGATGGGCGCCTACAAGGACGACGCGATCGCCCGGATCCGGGAGCAGGTCGGCGACAAGAAGGTTATCTGCGGTCTGTCCGGCGGGGTCGACAGTTCGGTTGCCGCGGTCCTGATCCATGAGGCAATCGGCGACCAGCTTACCTGCGTCTTCGTCGATCACGGCCTGCTGCGCCTGAACGAGGCTGAAGAAGTCGTCTCCATGTTCCGGGATCATTACAACATCCCGCTGATCCATGCGGATGAGACCGAACTGTTCCTCGGGGAACTGGAAGGCGTCTCCGATCCGGAAACCAAGCGCAAGATCATCGGCAAGCTGTTCATCGATGTCTTCCAGAAACACGCCAACGAGATCGAAGGCGCGGAATTCCTTGCCCAGGGAACGCTTTATCCGGATGTGATCGAGAGCGTCAGTTTTTCCGGCGGTCCGTCCGTCACCATCAAGTCCCACCACAATGTCGGCGGCCTGCCGGAAAAGATGGGATTGAAGCTGGTGGAACCGCTGCGCGAACTCTTCAAGGACGAGGTGAGGGCGCTCGGCCGGGAGCTGGGCCTGCCCGAGCATTTCATCGGCCGCCACCCGTTCCCCGGTCCGGGCCTCGCCATCCGTTGCCCGGGCGAAATCACCCGCGACAAGCTGGAGATCCTGCGCAAGGCGGACGCGGTCTATATCGATCAGATCCGCAAGCACGGTCTTTATGACGACATCTGGCAGGCCTTCGTCGCCATTCTGCCCGTGCGCACGGTCGGCGTGATGGGCGATGGCCGCACCTATGATTACGCCTGCGCGCTGCGCGCCGTGACCTCCGTCGACGGCATGACAGCGGATTACTATCCGTTCAGCCACGACTTCCTGGGCGAAACCGCGACGCGCATCATCAACGAAGTGCAGGGGATCAACCGGGTCACCTACGACATCACGTCGAAACCTCCGGGGACGATCGAGTGGGAATAAGGGGCGAATAAGGTCCGCTCGTATCGGCAAAGAGCCGCATCGCGAAGGAAAAACCAATGCGTTTCTGGCCGCGTTCGACGAGGACGCGCTTTTCGGTTGTCGTTTTCATAGTGACCTTGAACATATTGCTGGCTTGGCACGAATTTTCCAAACCAGCATTGAAAACGCTGGATGCCCAGGTACGGCAACACGAATTCACCCTGCAGAAATCCACCTACGAGTTCCTGCTACCGGAACAATTCATTCTGACTGTCAGGGAAAGCACGACAGTTGTTTTTTCTGTTCCTGACACACGTTCCGAACCACGGATTACCTTCTTTTCGGCCATGACACCCGAAATCGGACCATTGACCAAATGCATCGCAGCAAAAGCCGGACATTCCATCTGCTACCGAACAGATAGCATCCCGAACGGGAACGGGCCCAAGCATGAACGCGTATCAGGCAATGTGTCCTGGGGAGCCGGAAAGAATGATTTGTATTTTACAATCGATGGTTTCGCGGAGAACTACGAACCGGACCCAGGTCTGTTGCTACACTATCTCCGTTTTCTGAAACGATCATCTGCAGGCGGCTGACGTCGAGGAGGTGTAAATTAGACTGGACAACCCCAGCGGGCATGGAACATAACATGAACATTGATAATTCTAGCCTGTCTGGTTTGGTATGCCTGTCGATCAGCTTTCCTTTGATTTCCGGGCCGCCCCAAGGCGAGATCTTTTCTATTACGCCCTCCGGCCAAGTGGGGATGCAGCAAGCGCCATCATGGAGATTGCAAGACAGTGCCGCAAACGGCACGGGCTTGCAGGGACGCTATATGACGCTGGCCGGCTGCATCTATCCCTTCATCCCGTGATGTCTCCGCGTGGACCCAGGAAAGGCGACGTCGCGGCGGCGATCCAGGCGGCAGACGGGATCAAAATGAAGCCGTTTGCGGTTGCTTTGAACCGGGTGGTAACCTTTCAAAACAAGGACAGGAACCCGATTGTCTTGTGCTGCGATGACGGAGCGGCTGAGATCACAGATCTCCGAAACGCGCTGCGAAATGAAAGCCTGAAGACTGGACTCAGGTGTGGTCCGGCACGGTTCCGACCGCATATCACTTTGTTGAGGGATCGGCGGAAGGTTCCGGAAACTCCGCTCGACGAGCCAATTCGCTGGACCGTTCAGGACTTCGTCCTCATCCATAGCCTTATCGGCCGCAGCAGGCATATTATTCTGGGGCGCTGGCAGCTCACCGGCTGAGGGGAAGCGTGTTTGGTTTCACCTACCGGATAGTCGGGGCGGAACGTCCAGGAGCAGCTTGCTCATTTCAGTGCCGAGTTCGGCAGCGAATTCCTGAACCAGCATGGAAAGCGGCCGGTTGGCAGGTGTCATCAGCGACATGTAGAGAAAGATATCCGGTTCGAAGGGGCGGAAGATCAGGTTGCTCAGAGGTCCGAAGCTCTGCTCATGACTGGAGGCGGAAAACCTGTCGCAGATGGTGTAGCAGAGACCTTCCGAGACAAGCTGAAGGGCAGGCAGGAAGGTGCGTAATTCGAAGCGTGGCTTGAGCCGCGCGCCGGCTTCCTTGAAGGCCCGACGGGTCTGCGTGCAGATGATGTGGTCTTCGTAGAGGAGCGCAATCGGCTTGTTGTCGAGGTCCGCCGGTGTGATCGTCTGCTTTTCGCTCAGCGGATCGTCCTTGCGCATCGCGCAAAAACACGGGAAGGCAAAGTCCTCGGACTGGATCGTCCGTCTCGGCTCTGGCGTTTCCGCCAGCCCGATGTCGTATTGCTGCGAAGCGATCCAATCGGTGACGACCGCCGAAGACCGCATCATCAGCGAGGCCTCGATATTCGGCTTGTCTCGCAGGAAATGGGCGACCACGCGCGGCACAAAAAAGCTGGACGCCGCCGGATTGCAGGCGATCCGCAGCTTGCCTTTTTCCAAATTGCCGATTTCCTGGAGGGTCCGTGCCGACTGGGTCAGGCGGTCCAGGACGACTTCCGCCTCTTCGAGGAAATAATGAGCCTCCGGCTTGGCGACCAGCCGGCCCCGCTCGCGTTCGAAGAGGGGGAAGCCGATTTCCTTTTCGAGGCCTGCGATCATCGCGCTGACGGCAGGCTGCGTGCGGCCGAGCGACCGGCCGGCCTCGGAGACCGATCCGGCGCGCATCACTTCGACGAATGTCTGCAATTGGCGGAAAGAGAGGTTCATGGTCAAACCATAAGGTCACTCTATAGATATAGCAATAATTCGAATTTGCCTTTATGTCATCGCGCGCTCTACGATCGGAAAAATACCGAATGTTTAAGGGATTGCGCGCCGGAGCTGGCGGCAACGGGGGAACGAATTTGGAACGGTTTACGCAGTGCCTGCTGACGGCCCTGATCTGTATCGTTGCGCTTGGACAGTTTATTCAGGTCGTGACGCGCTATGTTCTTCAGGTCCCGGTCATGGGGCTTGAGGAGACGATCCTCTATCCGACGCTCTGGCTCTACATTCTGGGAGCCGTCAACGCCTCTCGCGAAAACACCCATATCCGCGCCAACGTGCTGGAGATCTTCCTCAAGACCGAGCGCCAGCACACAATCCTGGCCATCGTCGGCGAGCTCATCAGCCTTGGCGTCGGCCTGTGGCTGCTCGCCTGGGCCTGGGACTACACGAAATATGCCTGGCGCGTGTGGCGGGAGAGCCCGACGCTCTACATCCCGACCTTTTACGCCGATATCGCGCTGGTCTCCGGCCTTGTTCTGATGATGATCTACACCGCCTCCTATCTGTTCGGGCACGTTCGCAGCCTGGCGCATGGAGGCGCACGATGATCGAGATCGCGCTTCTGGCCATTGCGGTCCTGGTCGTTACGCTCACGCTTGGCGTCCCGCTTCCCTGGTGCTTCGGCGCCGCCCTGATGGTGATGTATTTCATCGGCGACGTGACCATGAAGGGCATGGTGCTCTGGGGGTTCCAGCAACTCGGCAATCCGACGCTTCTCGCGATACCGCTTTTCGTGCTCGCCGGCACCATCATGTCGGAAAGCGGAATTGCCGCGGCGCTGCTCAGGTTCGTGAATGCCTTTATCGGCCATGTGCGCGGCGGTCTCGGCGTGGTCGCGGCGGTGAGCTGCGCCATCATCGGCGCGATCTCCGGCTCCGGCCTGACCGGTGTCTCCGCGATCGGTCCGCTGCTTATTCCGGAAATGGAAAAGCGCGGCTATCCGCGGGAATACGCCACCGCCCTGATCGCGAATTCATCGATCCTCGGCCTGCTCATCCCGCCATCGCTCAGCATGATCCTATTCGGCTGGGTGACGGACACGTCGATCGCCGCCTGTTTCCTGGCGACGCTCGGCCCGGGCCTGCTGATCATGTTCAATTTCTCGGTCGTGAACCTCTGGATGTCGCGCAAGTTCAACCTGGTCCTGGACGAAAAGCCGACCGTCAGGGAATTCACGGGCGAGGTGACACGGCGCGGGATCTACGCCTTCCCGGCGCTGCTGATGCCAGTGATGATCCTCGGCGGTATCTACGGCGGCATCATGACGCCGACGGAATCCGCAGCCCTTGCCGTGATCTACGCCATACCCGTCGGATTTCTGATCTACCGGGGGCTGAAGCTGGACAATTTCCTCTTCGCCGGCAAGGAGGCCGCGACGGCTGTCGGCGCGATCATGCTGATGATCCTGTTCTCGATGATCCTCGGCCAGATGTTCGTCTATGAAGGCGTTCCGCAGAAGCTGGTCAGTGTGATCTTCGGCATCACCGAGAACCGGATCGTTCTGCTGATCCTGATCAACATCCTGTTGTTCCTGGTCGGCATGGTGGTCAACGACGCCACGGCGATCATCCTGGTCGCTCCGCTGCTCCTGCCGCTCATGCAGGCGATCGACATCAGCCCGGTCCAGTTCGCGGCCATCATGGGCGTGAACACCGCCATGGGCGGCGTTACCCCGCCATATGCCTCGATCCTCTATCTCGGTGCCCGTATCGGCAAGGTGAAGGTCACCAAGGTCATCCCACCGGCGATGTTCCTGGTGCTGGTCGGCTACGTGCCGGTCGTCTTCCTGACCTCCTTCTGGCCGGCGCTCTCGCTCTATCTGCCAAAGGTCTTCGGCTACTGAGGCCCGAGCCCTTTGCAAGACCAACAACGAAATCCAGGGAAGGAAAAACATGATGAAAAAGGGGAACCACATGAAGAAATTCCTGAGCGCGACTGCTCTCGCAACATTTATCGGCCTTGCCGGACACGCCCAGGCTGCCGACTTCAAGATGAGCCACGTCCGTCCGCAGGGCGCGACCATCGACGTCGAGCTGAAGGCCTTTGCCGAGGACGTCAAGGAAGCCACGGGCGGCGACGTCAATATCGAGATCTATGCCGCATCGGCTCTGGGCGACTACACAACGGTGCAGGAACGCGTCTCCGTGGGGGCCATCGAAATGGCCACCCAGCCCGCGGCAACGGGAACCGACCGGCGGATGCAGATTGCTTCCGTGCCTTATCTCGCCTCCAACTGGGAGCAGGCCCGCAAGATCTACGGTCCCGAAGGTGTCCTTCACCAGACCATGGAAGAGCTTTTCGCCAAACAGGACATCACCATGCTGGCGGCGTATCCGGTCTATTTCGGCGGTATTTCGCTGAACCGCGAAGCGGTCACGCCCGGAACGACGGAGGCGAAGGGGATCAAGGTCCGCGTGCCCGGCATCAAGAGCTTCCAGCTCACCGGTGAAGCCCTCGGCTACATTCCGGCGCCGATCCCGTTCTCCGAAGCCTTTACCGCAATTCAGGTCGGTGTCGTCGACGGCGTCATCGGCTCCGGCGCGGAGGGCTATTACGCGTCGTTCCGGGATGTCACGAAATCCTATATTCCGGCCAACACTCATTTCGAGGTCTGGTTCATGATCATCTCCAACGAGGCCTTCAACAGCCTCGATGCGGATGACCAGGCCGCCTTGAAACAGGCCGCGACCGACTTCGAGGCCAACCGCTGGGTGGTCGCAGAGGAAGACCAGGGCAAGTGGGAACAGCGCCTTGCCGACGAACTGGATGCCGAAGTCGTGGCACTCACCGACGAACAGCTTGCCGCCATGGCCACGGCGGTGCGCGAAAAGGTCTGGCCCGAACTCCTCAAGGATGTCGGCGAGGACTGGGGACAGCCGATACTCGACAAGGCGCTCAACTAGACCGCACACGCCCGGAGCGGGCAGCTTGAAAAGGCCGGAGCATCCTGTCAGCGTTTCATGAACAGGATGCTCCGGCTGCCCTGCGGCAAACCAAACTCGGGAAATATCATGGAATCGGACTACGCCATCATCGGTGGAGGCGTCGTGGGGCTTTCTGTTGCCTGGGGGCTCTTAAGCCATGGAAAGTCGGTGACCGTCATCGACGGGGATGACGGCAGCTTCCGGGCGAGCCGCGGAAATTTCGGCCTCGTCTGGGTGCAGTCGAAGGGCATGAAACAGCCGCGTTATGCGAGCTGGTCCCAGCAGTCGGCGGCTGCATGGCGGGAATTTTCCGCGGAGTTGCGGAGCAACACCGGCCAAGACACAGCTCTCCAGCAAAACGGCGGCTACGATATCCATTTTACCGAAGAAACGCTTGCCGAGACGGTGGCGCAATACGAAGTCCTGAAGGCGAAGCTCGGCGGCAACTATCCCTATCAGGTACTCGGTCACAACGAGCTGCGCCGGGAAGAGCCGGAAATCGGTCCGAAAGTGGCCGGAGCGATCCTTCATCATCAGGACGGCCATGCAAACCCGCTGAAGCTCTTAAGAGCGCTCGCGGACGACGTGCGGCGCAAAGGCGGCAGGGTGCTCAACGGCAAAACCGTAGAGTCGGTAGACCGCAACGGGGCCTTTCGAGTTCGATGCAGCGACGGCACGGTGGTCGAAGCCGCCAAGACCGTGCTTTCAGCCGGTCTCGGGGCAATCGGCCTCGGCCCGAAAATGGGTTTCAAGGCGCCGGTTCGACCGCAGCGGGGACAGGTGCTGATCACCGAAAAACTGCCGAAAATCATGAACCGGCCGTCCCTGATCGCCCGGCAGGTGGACGAGGGCGGCGTGCAGATCGGTGCGACCAACGAGGAGGTCGGTTTCGACGATCAGGTCACGGTGGAAGGCCTCGCGGGACTGGCGGCGGACGCGATCGCCACCTATCCGATCCTTGCCAAGGCGCAGCTTATCCGCAGTTGGGGTGCGCTGAGGGTGCTTTCCGCCGACGGACTGCCGATCTATCAGAAAAGCAGGGACATGCCGGGCGCTTATCTCGTGACCTGTCACAGCGGCATCACGCTCGCGGCCGCCCATGCGCGCTTCCTGCCACATTGGCTGGAAGAAACCGCCGATGCCCCGGACCTGGAGGTGTTCAGTGAAGACCGTTTCGCCCTTTCGTGAGCTTGAGCCGAACGGCGAGAAGGTCCGTATCCGTTTCGCAGGTCAGGAGCTTCTGCTGCGTGCAGGCGGAAACCTGGCGGCCGAACTGCTTGCCGCGGGTATCGTGCCGTTTCGCCGGACATCTGTCTCAGGAGCGCCGCGCAATCCCCATTGCATGATGGGAGCCTGTTTCGATTGCCTCGTTGAGATCGACGGCGTCACGCGCCAGGCCTGCATGAGCGAGGTGACCGAGGGAATGGAAATTTCCCGGCCGAACGCAGGAGCCGAAGATGGTGCTTGAGGCGGATCTTGTCGTTATCGGCGCAGGGCCGGCCGGAATGGCCGCGGCCCGCACGGCCGCGGATGCCGGGCTTTCCGTATTGTTGCTCGATGAGCAGCCAACGGCTGGCGGACAGATCTATCGCGACGTGGAACGTGCCACGGGACGCCGCTCGGCTGTTCTCGGCAAGGATTTCACGCGCGGCCTGGACCTCGTCCGTGAACTGGGACACCCGAACATCCGGCACATCAGGAGCGCGGTTGTCTGGCAGATCGAGGCTGGAAACCGTCTCACCTTCACGGCCGACGGCGCCGCCACGCTCGCCTCTTTCAAGCGCCTGCTGATTGCAACCGGCGCGCTTGAGCGGCCCATGCCGGTGCCCGGCTGGACCTTGCCGGGCGTGATGACGGCGGGAGCGGCGCAGATCCTGCTCAAGCAGTCAGGTATCGTCTGCGAGGATGCGGTTCTGGCAGGATCCGGTCCGCTTCTCTATCTGGTCGCCGCGCAAATGTGCCGCGCCGGGTCTCCGCCGCTGGCGCTGATCGAAACGCAGACATTCGGTGACAGGCTTTCCGCGGTCCGTCACGGGTTCGGTGCGTTTCGCGGCTGGCGCATGCTTGCCAAGGGCCTCGGTCTTCTTTCCGAAATCCGCCGGGCCGGTGTGAAGCGTTATGCCGGGGCCCGCGACATCGCCATCGACGGCGAGGGCAGGGCCGAAGCCATTCGTTTCACGGAAAGTGGCCGACAGCAACGGATCGCGTGCGCGACCGTCCTTCTGCATCACGGTGTTGTGCCTAACACGCAGGCAACCCGGTCGATCGGCATTCCGCATCGTTGGAACGATCGCCAGCATGCCTTCGTTCCGGAATGCGACGCTTGGGGGCGCACGTCCGTTGGCGACATCTTCATCGCCGGTGACGGCGGGGGCATCGGCGGAGCGGAAGCGGCAGTTCTTACTGGCCGTCTCGCGGCTCTGGAAATAGCTGTCGATCTGGGCAGGCTTTCCCGGGCCGCTCGGAACAACGCCGCTGCCCCGATCAGGCGTAGGCTCGAAAAAGAACTGGCCATCCGTCCGTTCATAGATGCGGCTTATCCGCCTTTTCCGGAAGCGCTTGCACCGGCGGACGAGACCATCGTCTGCCGCTGCGAGGAAGTGACGGCTGGCGATATCCGGGGCTATGCGGCGCTCGGTTGCCTGGGGCCGAACCAGACGAAAGCCTTCGGGCGTTCCGGCATGGGATCTTGCCAGGGACGCTATTGCGGCCTGACTGTGACCGAACTGCTCTCCGCCGCCAACGGGCGGACACAGGACGAAACCGGCTACTACCGCATCCGGCCGCCACTCAAACCTGTCACGCTGGGTGAACTTGCGGCGGTAAACACCTGGAAAAACAAGGAACCAGCGGAATGATTGAACGCATCGACACCGGCGCCCGCATGAGCAAGATCGTCAAGCACAACGGCGTCGCCTATCTGTGCGGTCAGGTCGGCGAGGGCGACACGGTCACGGACCAGACCCGGGCTTGTCTCGACCGGATCGAGGTGCTCCTGGAGAAGGCCGGATCGTCGCGCCGACAGATCCTGCAGGCCATCCTCTGGCTGGCCGACATGAAGGATTTTGCCGACATGAATGCCGTCTGGGATGCCTGGGTGCCGGAAGGCTCTGCACCTGCGCGCGCCTGCGGGGAAGCGAAACTTGCCCGGCCGGAGCTCAGGGTCGAGATCATCGTCACGGCCGCCTGCGCCTGAAAAGGCATAAAATTCTCATAAATCGACTGCCGACGTCTCGGGCGGAAGGGTCAGGATATCGGCGACCGTGCGCAGTCCCTGTTCGAGCCGGGCTTCGCTCACTTCATGGCTCAGGCAGACCCGGATCGCTTCGGGGGCGTCGCTCGCTTTGGCGGTGAAACTGCGGCCTTCGCTGACCAGCACGCCCTGCCTTGCGCAGGTCGCCCGAAAGACATCGGCTCTCCAGCCTGCCGGCAATCCGAGCCAGAGATGGAGCCCTTGCGGGTCGGCGAGAAGATCGGCGTCCTTCAACAGGGTTCGCGCCAGAGCCTGACGGTGCCGGGCCGCGTCCCGCTGAAACCCGGCGAGTTTTTCAGCTGTGCCGTCGCGAATGAGCCGGGCCGCGATTTCCAGCGTCACGGGCGGCGTCATCCAGACACTGAGATTGACGCAATTGCGCAAGGCGGCCGCGAGCCGGACGGGCGCCCGCACGAACCCGACCCGCAAGCCGGGGGCAATCGCTTTCGACAGGCTGGTGACATAGATGCAGTGATCCGGAGCGAGGGAGGCCAGGGGAGGCGGGGTGTCGGTCTTCAGCGGACCGAAGACATCGTCTTCGATCAGGGTCACGTCGTTTTGTTCGGCTATCCTGGCGATCTCCCGACGGCGCTCGGCGGACAATGTCAGGGTGGTCGGTGCCTGCAGCGTCGGGGTCAGGTAGAAGGCCTTTGGCCGTGCGTGCGTACAGGCGTCGGCAAAGGCACCGGGCAACACACCTTCACGATCCATGGCGACGGAGGCAGTATGAACGCCGAACCGCTCCGCCATCGCCAGGACGGGCGAATAGGTCAGCGTTTCGGTAAGCAGCAGATCGCCCGGACGCAGAAGCGCCATCAGGGCACAGAGAAGGCCGTGCTGGCCGCCCATGGTCGTGACGATGTGGTCTGCATCCGCCTTCAGCCCGCGTCCGTCGATCCACATCTCGGCGGCTTCGCCGTGCTGGGCGATATCCGCATGGGTCTGATAGTCCAGCAGTGCTTGCAGCCCCTTACTGCCGGAGAGTTCTCCCAGGACACGGCGGATATGCGGTTCGGCGAAACCGGGCAGCGGCAGATTGCGGGAGAGATCCACCGGTCCGGTGGTGTCGCGGTTCAGGCTGCCCTCCAGACCGGGTGCCGGCAAGGAACCGGGGCGGCGGACGAACGTGCCGCGTCCCACTTCGCCTCGTAGGAGCGCGCGTTTGACCGCCTCCGTGTAGGCCCGGCTGGTCGTATTGGCAGACAGGCCGAGCTGATAGGCCAGCTCCCGATGGGGTGGCAGTTGCGCACCGGCCGGCAGGCGGCCAGCGGCGATATCCTCCGCCATTGCCTCCACGATCTGCAGATATTTCGGCCCGCCACGGCCGTCGAGCTTTGGAATCCAAATTGCCATCAGATCAATGTTTCAATTGCGTCCATTCAAATTACCGGATCAATTCTCATGACAATCTATGCAATTTCAATCCGGAAATATCGATATGGCAAACGTTGCACCTTCTGCCTGGAAAGGCATCGCCTTCTCGCTGGCCAGCCTGATGCTTTTGGGAATGATGCCGATCGTGTCGAACCTGCGTCCGTCGGGAACCGAAGCGCTGCCGTTTGCCTTCGCCCTGTCCGTCTGGCAGGCGGTGTTTGCCCTGCCGGTCTTCGCGGTCGAGCTGAAAGCAGGAACGAAAGGCATCTTCAGCGACCGGCTTCCGCGCGCCGGCAGAGGACGGATGATCGCCGTCGGTCTCCTGACCGGTGCGATCTTCGGACTGTCGACCTATCTCTACGTGCTCGGGGTTGAAAAGGCCGGCGCGGCAAACGCCGCCATCGGCATGCAGGCCTATCCGCTCTTCGCCATTCTGTGGGAAAGCCTGTTCCTGAAGCGTCACAAGTCGCCTCTGGAGCTGGTTCTGACCGCTACGCTGATCGTAACGCTCTATTACCTCGGAACGGGCGGAACTTTCCTGATATCCGGCCTGTCGCCCTGGTTCCTGGTCTGCCTGTGCGTTCCGTTGCTGTGGAGCGTCGCCCATGTGATCATCAAGGAGGAACTTGGCCGTACCCCCGTCACACCGGTCCAGGTGACGCTCTTTCGCGTGGTGATTTCGGCCCTGTTCCTGCTGGCCGTGTTGGCTCTCGTCATGCCGGAAGGGGTGCCGGCGGGTTTTGCGGCAATCTTCCAGACCATGTCGGTGGTCATGGGGCTCGTCTATTATCTGGAACTCATCGTCTGGTTCTATGCGGTCCGGCATATCGATGTATCGCTCGCGAGCTCCATAACCACGCCCTGGCCGGCGCTGACCATGGTGCTCGCGGTGCTGTTTCTGGATGACAGGATCGAAACCTACCAGATCGCTGCACTTCTGGTCGTGGTCGCCTGCATCTACGGATTGACACTGGCGGGGCTTAGAAAGGTGAAACCCGGCGTGGCAGGCTCTGCATGATTTCCGGGCCCGGTGGGACTTTTTGAGGTGAGCGGGCATACGGATTGGGCTAGACAGGTCGCGGAGAGGAACCGAAACGAACGATCAGGCACATCGCATGGCTCTGAGGGACCGAGAACAGACAGATAACTGGATCGACCTCAAACCGGACTGCCCGAACTGTGCGGCCCTGTGTTGCGTCGTCTTCGCTTTCGACAAATCCGAGTCCTTCGCAATCGACAAGGCTGCCGGGGAGGTCTGCCCGAACCTGGACAAGGCCAACCGGTGCAGGGTCTTCGAAGACCGGGACAGGCTGGGGTTCAGCGGCTGCCGCACTTATGACTGTTATGGAGCCGGCCAGCGCGTCTCTCAGGAAATCTTTTTCGGAAAAAGCTGGCGTAGCGATCCGCGGCTGATCGAACCGATGGGGGCGGCCCTCTCGGTCTTGCGACGTATCCACGAGCTGCTTCTGCTCCTCAGAACGGCGGAAGGCCTGCCCTTGAGTGCAGAGGAAAAAGAGACCCTGGAGGCGTTTCGAAGGACCCTGGCTCCTGAAAAAGACTGGACCGAGACCGGTCTACAGATTTTTCCGGTCGACAGGGTTTCCAGGGATATCGCCGCTTTTCTGCGCGGCTTGCGCCACCACGTGGTCAGGGCCTCCTGAATGGACGAAATCTGCGGTTTTCCGTATTTTTAACGAGGGTTGTGCCAACATTCCCGTCGATATCTTCATTTCCAGGAACCACGGGAGGGTTTTGAACAATGATTACGGTGTTTGAGAGGGCAACTGTCAGGGACTACCGGACCTGGCGAGACGTGTTCGACGGTTTTGCGCCGACCTTGAAAGCCAAGGGCGTGGTTGCTTCGAGCGTTTATCAGTCTGTCGACGATCCGAACGATCTCACAGTTGCCCACGACTTCGAAACCATCGAAGACGCCAAAGCCTTTCTGGCCAGCAGCGAATTGCAGGACGCCCGGTCGGATGCCGGCGTCGTCTCGGGCCCGACCGTCTGGTTTACCTCGAAAGTCTGATCAAGGCCGGAAGGAAAAGCTGTTCCAGCTCTGCTCACATTGGAATGAAATGACCTATCGGGCACAGTTGATGCAAAACGGGGCTGCTGGATCGACCTGCAGGCGTTTTTCCGCGATCTCCTCACCGCACTCGACGCAATATCCGTAGTCCCCGCTGTCGAGGCGGCGCAGAGCGGCATCGATGCGCTGGATGTGGGCCCGGCGCTGGCGTTCCGATGCCTGGGCCATCGCCTGGCCCTGAAGCGCATCCATGCGCGACAGTCTTCCGACCGACTGCTGGTCGAGCGTAACCGTCGCCCGGGCCTCTTCCGATATTTCGCTCAGCGAGACCAGCTCGGCCTTGAGCCTTAGAAGTTCCGCGCGTGCAGCCTTTTCATCTACCGGCATGGCCTTCCTCCCGCCCGAAAGAATGACGGTACCGGCTCCACTACGCAAGAACACCGGTGCAAGACCAGCTTGTCGGGACGAGAATGAGCGTCGAACGGCTTCAGTCGTCAGCGGTTGCCGTGGCGGCCTTTTCCTCTTCCAGCATTTCCTCGTGGTGTTCCTGCGCCTGAACCTCGATGAACAGCCGGGTCACCTGCGGCATCTCCATCTTGATGGTCCGCTCGAGGGAATAGATCGTTTCCTCGACGGTTCCGGCTGTGACCTCGTCGATGAAATCGACAGACAAGGCCAGGAGAACATCCTGCGGCCCACGGTGAAGGGTGCGGATCTCGTTCAGGTTCCTGATTGCAGGTGTCGCATCGATGATGGCTTCGATCTTCGCCAGCACTTCCGGCGACGCGCCTTCGCCGATCAGAAGACCCTTGGTCTCATAGGCCAGCAGCGCCGCAGTCCCGGCCAGGATGATGCCGATGACGATCGAGGCCACACCGTCCAGCCAGGCCAGACCCAGGAACTGGACGCCCAGCAACCCGGCAAACGCAACGACAAGGCCGAGCATGGCGGCACTGTCCTCGAACAACACGGTGAAGACCGTCGGGTCCTTGCTGTCGCGTACGGCGGCCAGAATGGTTTTCTTTCCGCGTACCTGGTTGAATTCCTTGAAGGCGATCCACCAGGCGCCGGCTTCGAAAATCATCGCCAGCCCGAGCACGATATAGGCGACAAGGGGATCCGAAACGGGATGCGGATGAAGTACTTTCTGGATGCCCTCGTAGATCGAAACGCCGGACCCCACGGCGAAAATCAGGATGGCAACGACAAACGACCAGAAATAGAGCTCCGCTCCGTAGCCGAACGGATGACGTTTGTCGGCGGGCTGTTTGGATTTCTTGAGGCCGTAAAGCAGCAGCCCCTGATTGCCGGTGTCGACGAGGGAGTGAATGCCTTCCGACATCATCGCGGAGGAGCCGGTATAGGCCGCTGCGGCAAATTTGGTCACGGCAATCAGAGAGTTGCCGGCGAGGGCTGCGAAAATCACCTTTTTAGAGCCGTGTCCGGCCATGGGCATCCCCTTTTGAATGAATGAACAAATCCGGTTCGCACTTATGCGCCGGAGCCTATGACGCATTCGTGACTTTGATCAAGCCGGTCCTCTTTGCAAGGATGCTGGCAGACTTTCGCTCAACCGGAAAGGGATCATCGGAAAATGGATCGCATGGCCGTATTTGCCGCGGCGTTTCTAGCCGCCATCCTCTGGTCCCTTCCAGGCCGGGCGGACGAGGTCGAGATCGTCGGAGCGACGGCGAGAAAGTCCGGAAATGCCTGGGCGATTTCCGTGACCCTCAAGCACGCGGACACCGGCTGGGAACATTATGCCGATCTCTGGCAGGTCTATTCGCCGGAGGGCGACCTCTTGGGCGAACGGGTCCTGCTGCATCCGCATGTGGACGAACAGCCCTTCACGCGCTCTCAATCCGGTATCAGGATCCCGGAAGGCACGACGGAAGTCATCATCCGCGCCCGCGATACGGTGCACGGCATGTCGCCGCAGGAATACAGGCTCAAGCTGGTCCCCTAGGCGCGGATGAACGCCAGGACGCCGTCGGCGACGAATTGGACGGAGAGCGCTGCAAGCAGCACGCCGAGCAGGCGGGTGATGACCAGTTGCGCGGTATCGCCCAAAAGCCGCTCGATCCTGTCGGCGAGCAGAAACGCCCCCAGACAGCTCAGCAGAATGACGGCGATAACGCCGCCGAGGCCGGCATAGGTGAGGGTGTCCGGCGCCTCGCCGGACAAAAGAATGATGGCTGAAATCGCCGCCGGGCCTGAGATCAGCGGAATGGCGAGCGGGAAGATCGCCAATTCGTTGATCGTTCCGTGATGGGCTTCGGAGGATTCGACCGCTTTTTCGGCGGTCTCCACCTTGCGCTCCTGGCGTTTGCCGAAAATCATCTCGATCGCGATCAGGAACAGAAGAATGCCGCCGGAGACCCGGAAGGCCGTGACCGAGATGCCCAGGACATTCAGAACCGTCTGTCCCGACGCGTAGAAGACCAGCAGAATCCCGGCCGCTGTCAGGATCGCCCGAATGGCAACCCGCCGCCGGTCCGCCTGGCTCATGCCGGCCGTCACCGCAAGGAACATCGGCGCCAGGCCGACCGGATCGATGGTGACGAAAAGCGTCGCAAAAGCGTTGATGAAGTAGTCGAGCATCTGATGTCCCCACGGCCGTTTTTCCGATGCGCCTCAGGCATTTTTATAGGGCTTTGGAGGGGACAGCGACCCGGGCTGCGAAAATCATTTTCGCGGCCTGTGTATACTTCTCGCAGATCATTGATTTTAAAGGAATATTACTTAGACGGAAAACGGCTGTAAATTTGGATCGGAGAATTGAATCGGCTATAAAAGACCCAGTAATAACAATCAAATGAGTGTCTTCCTTGGCTGACCAGGACAACAGCACCCCCTCCGACGGATTACCGTCCGATATCAAACCGGTCTCCATTGTCGATGAAATGAAGCGCAGCTACCTCGATTATGCCATGAGCGTGATCGTGTCGCGCGCGCTTCCCGACGTCCGCGACGGCCTGAAACCGGTCCACCGGCGCATCCTGTATTCGATGCACGAGAACGGCTACGAATGGAACAAGCCCTACCGTAAATCGGCCCGCGTGGTCGGCGATGTCATGGGTAAATACCACCCGCATGGCGACAGCGCGATCTACGACGCCCTCGTGCGCATGGCGCAGGATTTCTCCCTCCGCCTGCCGCTGATCGACGGGCAGGGGAACTTCGGTTCCGTCGACGGCGACCCTGCCGCAGCCATGCGTTACACCGAGTGCCGCCTGGAGAAGGTCGCCCACAAGCTTCTGGACGATATCGACAAGGAAACGGTCGATTTCCAGGAAAACTACGACAACTCGGAAAGCGAGCCGGTCGTCCTGCCGGCCAAGTTCCCCAATCTGCTAGTCAACGGCGCGGGCGGTATCGCGGTCGGCATGGCCACCAACATTCCGCCGCACAATCTGGGCGAAGTGATCGACGCAGCCATCGCCATTATGGAAAATCCGGCGATTTCGCTGGAGGAACTGATGCAGATCGTGCCCGGTCCGGACTTTCCGACCGGCGGCACGATCCTCGGCCGCTCCGGCATCCGCAACGCTTATGAAACCGGCCGCGGCTCGATCGTCATGCGCGCCAAGGTCGATGTCGAGGAAGTCCGCAAGGACCGTACGGCGCTGATCGTTTCGGAAATCCCCTATCAGGTCAACAAGTCGACCATGATCGAGAAGATCGCCGAACTGGTGCGCGACAAACGCATCGAGGGCATCTCCGACATCCGCGACGAAAGCGACCGCTCCGGCATGCGGGTGGTGATCGAACTGAAGCGTGACGCCGTTCCGGACGTCATCCTGAACCAGCTTTACCGCTTCAGCCAGCTCCAGACGTCCTTCGGCGCCAACATGGTCGCGCTGAATGGCGGCAAGCCGGAACAGATGAACCTGTCCGACATGCTGCGGGCCTTCGTTTATTTCCGCGAGGAAGTCATCCAGCGCCGGACACGCTATCTTCTCAAGAAGGCGCGCGACCGGGCTCATATCCTGGTCGGCCTCGGCATTGCGGTCGCCAATATCGACGAGGTCATCAAGCTGATCCGTGCCGCGCCCGATCCGGCGACCGCCCGGGCGCAACTGATGGAGCGCAACTGGCCGGCGCAGGACGTGGAAGCTCTGATCCGCCTGATCGACGACCCGCGCCACATGGTCCGGGAAGACGGCACCTACAAGCTCTCCGAGGAACAGGCCCGCGCCATTCTCGATCTGCGCCTGCAGCGCCTGACGGCGATGGGCCGGGACGAGATCGAGGAGGAACTGAACAAGATCGGCGCGGAAATTTCCGATTACCTCGACATCCTGAGCTCGCGGGCAAGGATCCAGGACATCGTCCGCACCGAAATGCTGGAGATCAAGGAAGAATTCGCGACACCGCGGCGGACCGAGATCGTCGAAGGCGGGGCGGATTTCGACGACGAGGATCTCATCCAGCGCGAAGACATGGTCGTGACCTTCTCTCACGGCGGCTACATCAAGCGCGTTCCGCTTGCGACCTACCGCGCGCAGCGGCGCGGCGGCAAGGGCCGCTCGGGGATGGCGACCAAGGACGAGGATTTCGTCACCCGTCTCTTCGTGGCCAACACCCACACGCCCGTCCTGTTCTTCTCCTCGCGCGGCATCTGCTACAAGATGAAGGTCTGGCGCCTGCCGCTCGGCGGACCGACCTCGCGCGGCAAGGCCCTGATCAACCTGCTGCCGCTCGAACAGGGCGAACAGATCACCTCCATCCTGCCGTTGCCGGAGGACGAGGAAAGCTGGGCAAATCTCGACGTGATGTTCGCCACGGTGCGCGGCACAGTGCGCCGGAACAAGCTGTCCGACTTCGTGAACATCAACCGGAACGGCAAGATCGCGATGAAGCTGGAGGATGGCGACGGCATTGTCGGCGTCGACACCTGTTCCGAGCATGCCGACGTGATGCTGACCACCAATTACGGTCAGTGTATCCGTTTCCCGGTTCCCGAGGTCCGCGTCTTCGCCGGCCGGAACTCGGTCGGCGTGCGCGGGATCAGGCTGGCGGATGGCGACCGTGTCATTTCCATGCAGATCCTCCACCATATCGACGTGGATGCCGAGGAACGCGCCGCCTATCTGAAGCTTTCCCGGGCCATGCGCGGCGAAGCGGACGAAAACGGCAACGGAGCCGATGAAGAGGGCGTCGTCGCGGGCGACCTGCCGCAGGAACGCTACGCTCAGATGAGCGCGGCGGAACAGATCATCCTGACGGTTTCGGAAAACGGCTACGGCAAGCGGACCTCGTCCTTCGAATACCGGGTCACGGGACGTGGCGGCAAGGGCATCACGGCCATGGCGGTCAACGACCGCAACGGCGGCCTGGTCGCGTCCTTCCCGGTCGAAGACAGCCACCAGATCATGCTTGTGACCGATGGCGGCCAGTTGATCCGCTGTCCGGTGGACGGCATCCGCATCGCGGGCCGTGCGACACAAGGTGTGATCGTCTTCAAGACGGCCGAGGACGAGAAGGTCGTCGCTGTCGAGGGGATTTCCGAAGTCGACGAGGAGGACGTTCTCGAGGAGGAGGGCGATCTCTCCGCTGAAGGCGGCGACATCCCGGGAGAGGGCGGCGCGCCCGACACGGGCGATCAGCCTGCAGGAGACGGTGGAGAAACGCCGGAAGACTGATAAAGGAATTCGGCTCTTCAAACGACAACAGCGGCCAGGGTTGACCCTGCGCCGCTGTTTGCCGTTTACGGTGAGGAATTTTGTGGTCAGTTTGCCGTCGGGTACCGGGCCAGGACGGTTTCGTTCACGGACGGGGAAGACTTTTCGACGGTTACGAACGATACGTTGCGGACCTTGCCGGCACCGCTCAGCGCAGCCGCGCAATCCTCACTCCATGCACCCCAGGCCTGCGACTTGCAGCTGTCAGCTGCCGGGGAGGCCGCGATGCGGTCGGTCTTGGTGGTCGCCAGCCCCTGGGTCGCCAGGCTGGTCAGGTCCTCCGCCTGAGAGGCGTTGCTCGGATGCATGGTCATCACACCGGCGGCAATCATGGTCAGCAGGGCCAGAACGAAGATCGCGGCCATCTTGAAGTGAACCACCGGATCGGCACCGCCGGTCTGGAAGGTAAAAGGCTGAACCGCCGCCCGGGGCGCGTTCCTGTCCAAGGTATCGTAAGTTCTCATTTCACGGTCTCCTGCTCACGACGTCTGATTTCATGGGGCCACTTTGCCCCATGTAAGAAAAGACAGATGTGATGGCCGTCACATAATGGCGGGTGATGTCAAAAGGCCTTTTTGCTCCGGCTTTTCCTTGTGGGGTCGCAACAGGCAGAGTAAGGAAGAGGCCATGACTCGCATCGCACTCTACCCGGGGTCTTTCGACCCGGTTACCAACGGCCACATGGACATCCTCCGCCAGGCGCTGGCCCTGGCTGACAAGGTGGTGGTGGCAATCGGCATTCATCCCGGCAAATCCCCTCTGTTTTCCTTTGAAGAACGCGTAAACCTCATTCATGGTTCCGCGCGTGCCGAATTTACTTCGGAAGAAGCGGAGCGGATCGAGGTCATCGCTTTCTCCAATCTGGTGATCGACACCGCCCGCGCACAGGGCGCGGCCTATCTTGTCCGGGGCCTTCGGGACGGCACGGATCTTGACTACGAGATGCAGATGGCCGGCATGAACGGAACGCTGGAACCTGGCATTCGGACGGTTTTTCTGCCCGCGTCACCCAATGTCCGTCACATCACCGCCACGCTGGTGCGGCAAATCGCAAAAATGGGGGGAGACATCTCCGCATTCGTGCCGGAACCGGTCGCGGAGCCTCTGCGCAGGCAGGCTGGCTTCGGCACCTGAAAAACATTTGTCCTCTGACCTGAACCTTAGGAGTCTCCAGTGTCACGCCTTTTTGCACTATTCGCCGTTCTGGCGTCCCTGATCGTTCTGCCCATGACGGCCGGCGCCCAGGGATCCGATCCGGAGAATACTCTCTACCTCGACCTGAAAGACGGCCGGGTCGTCATTCAGCTTCGTCCGGATCTGGCTCCCACCCATGTGGAACGGATCAAGAAGCTCACCAGAGAAGGCTTCTACGACGGGATCGTCTTCCACCGGGTCATCGACGGTTTCATGGCACAGACGGGCGATCCTACCGGCACCGGCATGGGCGGGTCGAAGGAACCGGACCTCAAGGCGGAATTCACCCAGACGCCCTTCAAACGCGGTACGCTTGGCATGGCGCGCGCGGCGAGCCCGAACAGCGCCAACTCGCAGTTCTTCATCATGTTTTCCGATGGCGACTGGCTGAACGGCCAATATACGGTTTTCGGTGAAGTGATCGACGGCATGGAATTTGTCGACAAGATTACGCGCGGCGAGCCGCCGGCAAATCCGGACAAGATCATCAAGATGCAGGTCGCCGCGGACGCGCAGTAAGACTTAGCCTGACTTATATTTGAGAAGACCCAAGGAGAAAACTATGGCCGACATCAAGGATGCCGAAAATACTTTGCTGATGGAAACCACGCAGGGACCGGTCGTTATCGAACTGAAACCGGATCTCGCCCCCGCCCACGTCGCGCGCATCAAGGAACTCGTGCGGGACGGCTTCTACGACGGGATCGTCTTCCATCGGGTCATCGATAATTTCATGGCACAGACAGGCTGCCCGCAAGGCACGGGGACAGGTGGCTCCGGCCAGAAGCTGAAAGCAGAATTCAGCAAGGAAAAACATGTGCGCGGAACCTGCTCGATGGCACGCGCCATGGATCCGAATTCCGGCGACAGCCAGTTCTTCATCTGCTTCACCGAAGCGCCGTGGCTCGACGGCCAGTACACAGTGTGGGGCGAAGTGATTGAAGGCATGGACAATGTCGACAAGATCAAACGCGGCGAACCTGTTGTCGATCCCGACAAGATCGTCTCGCTGAAGGTGGCCGCCGATGCTTGAGGCAACGCCAACGCCTGATTTGAGGGAAGGGCGTGGAGAGTTCCTCCGCGCCCTTTTCTTTTTCCGGATGCGGCTAACGGGATAGGCACCTGTTACGGCAAAGGCGGATAGGTCTGGCTGACAGGGATATCCGGAACCTTGTCGACCTTCTTTAGCTGTGTTGCAAAACCGCTTGCGGAACCGTCAAGAAGGTGGCCAAGCTGGGTAAAATGCGCGACGGGAATGTCGCCATCGTCATCGATCTCGAAGGTTCCGGAGCCTTCGATCCCGGGAAAGTCGCTGTCCGGCGGATGTGTCGCTTCGGTGTAGGTCAGCGTCACTTCATCGACCTGCGAAAACACCGCATATTCCACCACATTGATCTTGGCCGAGACATTCCACCATTGGATCTTTGCGATCAGAACCTCGTCAACGAGTTCGAGAAACTGGACATAGATCTCCTTGCCTTCTTTCACCAGCACTTTGCCGCCCGCATCGACCGTCGCACGATGGTGCGTGGAATCCGCCAGCCAGATCGTTCCTTTCAGGTCTTCCAGAGTCATGGCCGCGACGGGTGAACAGAAGCTGACTGTCGAGGACAGGGCGAGGAAGGCAGTTGTCAGTTTTCCGTCGAATTTCATGGATTCACTCCGTTTCTGACTGGTGGAAATGTCGAATGCAGGGCACAGGCATCAGCTCGTCATTGTCATAATTCACAATGCGCGACTTATCGGTTCAATCCCTGACAGCCATGAGTTTTGGTGTTGAAAGACCGGGTTCTCGCTGTTCGTCCCGGTCTCGTCAACCGGCCGGTGTCAGAGCAATCCGATGACATACGCCCATAACGGAGCCGTTCCTGCGAAGAGGAGTGTGCCGAGAACCAGGGTGGTGGCGGTATTCTCCAGATAGATATTGAATCTGGAAGCGACAACGATGCACGTGAAGGCAGGCGAAATGGCCGCCAGGTAGGTAAATTCAGTCGTGGTTTCCTTGGAAGCGCCCCACCAGACCAGCGCGCCGAGCAGCAGCCCCGGGACAATCAGCATTTTTGCCAGCGCATTCCAGAGCACCTCAACGTTCAGCCGGATGGAAAGCGTCGATATGGTCACACCTGCTGCAAAGACCGCGACACCGGAAGAGCTGCTGCCCAGCAGGTCCAGCATGTTCGAAATCGCCTTCGGACTTTCCCACCCCAGGAAAACCAGCGCCACGGCGATGACCGGTACGAAAACGATGGGTTGTTTGACGGCATGCAGAGCCGAATCCGCCGGCCGCGATCCGGCGGGCGATATCAGCATCATTGCAATAGGAACCTGCGTTAGATTTGAAACGGTGGCGACAATGGCCACCGTTACGCCCGCTTCCACGCCGTAGAGCGGTTGCAGGACTGCCATTCCCAGAAACCCCGACGCCGGAAAGCTGCAAAGGAGGCCGGCAATGGCGGCCTCTCGGCGGTCATGCCGAAAGACAAGACGCGCAATGAAAAATGTGGTCAGGAAGACGGCATTCAGGATGACGGCGGTAATAATCGCCAGATCGAAATAGGATTCCATCGATGTCCGCGTTGTCTGCATCACGGATGTGAACAGCAACGCGGGCAATGCAAAGTCGAAAACAAGCCGGTTAAATCTTTCCGCGTCTGCTTCACCGAACTCGTGAAAGCGACCAGCGGCATAACCCAAAAAGAGCGTGAAGAAGATCGGCAAGACATCTAGCAGAAGACCCAGCATCACACCCTCGTTCGACCGGTTACTCTTTTCAGGAAGCTACGCTCAAGCTCATGAAAATCTTGGAATTGTCGTTTCCTGTCAACTCACACCGAGAATGGATATTTCACGAAAGCAGAGAAGTTGACCGGAACGTTTCATCCGATCCTTGAATGATCGTGGGTTGCACGTCGCACTCAAACATGAATGTGCAACAAAATCTTGAAAAGCATCGGTTTCGGTCCGTTGAAGCCGGAAGAATCGCATTTTCTCCTGCAACCCGGCGGTTTTGCAGGTGCCGATCCGGGAGATGAATGTTGACCTTGACCTGTTCCGCCTTTAAGAGCCGCGACTGAACGTTCCGGTTTCCGCCTTGTTGGCTTCGTTATCCGATTGAAACCGGCTCATCCCAAAAAGAATACGGCCCAGGCAGAAGCGCCATGCGCGTCGACCAGTTTGATTTCGATCTTCCCGTTGAGCGCATCGCGCTCAGGCCCGCCCGCCCGCGCGATACGGCGCGCATGCTCGTCGTTCGCCCGGGCCCGGAGCCGGCGTTGAGCGACAAGGGCGTCCGCGATCTTCCGCTTTTGCTGGAACCGGGTGACGCACTGGTGTTCAACGACACCAGGGTCATTCCGGCGCAACTGGAAGGCAGGCGCTTGCGTGGCGACGTTGCCGCGGGCATCAGCGCGACACTGCACCTGCGGACCGGCCCGGCGGAGTGGCGGGCCTTTGTCAGGCCGGCGAAAAAGCTCCACAGCGGCGACACGGTCATCTTCGAGAACGCCGGCGTGTCGCTCTCGGCCGAGGTTATCGCAAAGACCGAGGGAGGGGAGGTCCTGCTCCGGTTCGATTGCTCCGGTCCGGACCTGGACACGGCGATTGCCGCGGTGGGGCACATTCCGTTGCCTCCCTATATCGCCCAGAGACGCGGCGAGGACGAGCAGGACCGCAAGGACTATCAAACGATCTTTGCGGACCGGGACGGTGCGGTGGCGGCCCCGACGGCGGGGCTGCATTTCACGTCTGACCTGCTGCAGGCCTTGAACGATCGCGGCATCGAGCAGCACCGCGTTACCCTGCATGTGGGTGCCGGTACATTTCTGCCCGTGAAGGCCGAGGATACCGAAGACCATCGAATGCATGCAGAGTGGGGCGAAGTCTCCGAAGAAACGGCAGAGGCCCTGCTGGCGGTCAAAGCACGGGGAAACAGGGTGGTCAGCGTGGGCACCACCTCTCTGCGTATCCTGGAAAGCGCGGCTCGGGCCACCGGTGCAATTGCCCCCTTTGCCGGCGAGACCTCGATCTTCATCACCCCCGGCTACCGGTTTCAGGCGATCGATGCCCTGATGACGAATTTCCATCTGCCGCGCTCGACCCTGTTCATGCTGGTTTCCGCCCTTTCCGGTCTCGACACGATGCACGCCGCCTATTGCCATGCCATTGAGCAAGAATACCGGTTTTACAGCTACGGAGACGCCTCGCTGCTGTTTCCGCAAGACGGTGCGCTTTAAGGAAACGCCATGACCGCTGACAACAAGACATTCGGCTTCAGGCTGCTTGCAACCGACGGCATGGCCCGGCGCGGCGAGATCACCACGCCCCATGGCATTGTCCGCACGCCAGCCTTCATGCCGGTCGGAACCCAGGCGACCGTCAAGGCAATGTATCCCGACCAGGTACGGGAAACCGGTGCGGATGTGGTGCTGGGCAACACCTACCACCTGATGCTGCGGCCGACCGCAGAACGGGTCGCGCGGCTGGGCGGGCTGCACAAATTCATGAACTGGCCGCACACGATCCTGACCGACAGCGGCGGCTTCCAGGTGATGTCTCTGGCGCAATTGCGCAAGCTCGACGAGGACGGCGTCCGGTTTCAAAGCCATATCGACGGCAAGAAGTATCATCTGACGCCGGAACGCTCCGTCGAAATCCAGGGGCTTCTGGGGTCCGACATCCAGATGCAGCTCGATGAGTGCATCCGCCTGCCGAGCCCGAAGGAAGAGGTCCGGCGCGCCATGGAACTGTCGCTCAGATGGGCGGAGCGCTCCCGCAGGCAGTTCGAGCAGATGGGCGGTCCGGCGAAGGGGCAGGGGCTCTATGGCATCGTGCAAGGCGGCGACCAGGCGGATCTTCGCATCCGTTCGGCGGAAGAACTCGGCAGGATGCCGTTCGAAGGCTATTCCGTCGGCGGCCTGGCCGTCGGCGAGCCGCAGGAGGTAATGCTGAAAATGCTCGATATCACCACACCGGTGATGCCGGCGGACAAGCCGCGTTATCTGATGGGGGTCGGAACGCCGGACGATCTTCTGGAGAGCGTAAAACGCGGCATCGACCAGTTCGACTGCGTCATGCCCACCCGCGCGGGCCGTCATGGCCTGGCCTATACGCGTTTCGGCAAGGTGAACCTGAAAAACGCCCGCCACCAGGACGATCCGCGGCCGCTGGACGAAGAAAACGGATGTCCCGCAACGAGCATCTACAGCCGGGCCTATCTGCACCATCTGGTGCGGGCGGGTGAGGGGCTGGCCGGCATGCTGCTCACCTGGAACAACATCGCCTATTACCAGCAACTGATGCAGGGCATGCGCGATGCCATCGAGGCGGGCCGATTCGAGGAATTCTATGCCCGGACCAAGGAAGACTGGGCGCGCGGAGATATCGCTGCGCTTTGATCCCGGCGCCGCTTAAGCGGAGAATCCGTTGGACTCGGTCAGATAGCAGCCTGATATCCGCCAGGAACCGTCGTCCTGTTTCTCGAAACTGTAAAGCGCCAGCCAGTCATGGCCCTTCGGCCCGGTCACATAAACTTCCTGGGTTGGGCCGAGTTTGGTCATCTTCGACCGCCCGAAGGTGACGCTATGAGGCCGATAAACCGGCTGATAGCCCTGACGGACCATTTCCATGAAGAATTCCGGCGTCTGAAACTGCTGCTGCAACGAGCTTGTGGCAAAGGAAAACGCCGCCTTGGCATTTCCCGTCGCGAACGCGCTCATCTGGTTCTTGATGATTTCCTGAAACGCGCCGCTGTCCAGCCCGTCTTCACTGCGTGCCGCCCCGCTCAGCAGCACTGCGCTGACAGCGGTTGCTGCCGCCAACTTCCAGAAATGAGCCTGAGCCATAATCGGGTATCTCCTTTCTCGAACCCGACCAGTATAGGGCCTAAAATCCTTTTCAGTTGCCTAAAAACGCAACAATTCCCTGCGTCGGACGCTCTCTCCGAAAAAGTTTACCTGATAAAAATCCGGAGCAAATCCGGTTAGCCGGAAAAATGACGGTCCTTATCCGCGAAAATTCGCTGAGACATCAAAGCCTCCAGAGCCTAACCCCCGCTGGAACGGCGTCACGATCGAGGAGCGCCGGAATGTCCGCCACCAGACCCGTACCGTTTTTCAATATCCCCGACATCAGGCTCCAGATGGCGGTTCCTTGCAAAAACTGGCGATGGGGAACCGCCAGAACGACCGTGTCCGCACCTGAAAGGCCGTCACAGGACGACAGGGTGATTCCATATTCCTTGCGGACTTCTTCAGGATCGGCCATCGGATCGTGCACCTGCACCTCGGCACCGAACTTTTCCAGCTCGCGGATCAGCTCGACAACCTTGGAATTGCGGGTGTCCGGGACGTTGGCCTTGTAGGTGACGCCGAGGACCGCGATTTTGGGCGGCATCGGCAGGCCGAGCTTCACGCATTCCTGAATGATCTTGCCGGCAATGAAATCCGGCATGGCCTCGTTGGTTCCCCGGCCGGCCAGAATGACCTGGGGCGTCAGGCCGATCTCATGGGCCTTGTGTGTGAGATAATAGGGGTCGACGCCAATGCAGTGGCCGCCGACCAGGCCTGGCTGAAAGGGCAGGAAGTTCCACTTGGTCGCGGCCCCTGCCAGCACGTCCCGCGTATCGATCCCCATCCGGTGGAACAGCATGGCCAGTTCGTTCATCAGCGCGATGTTCAGGTCTCTCTGGGTGTTTTCGATGACCTTTGCCGCTTCCGCGACCCTGATGGAAGGCGCCAGATGAATTCCGGCCGTAACGACGGCGCCGTAAAGTGAGGCAAGGGTCGCGGCAGCGTCGTCCGACGAGGCGGAAACGATCTTGATGATGTCGGAAAAACCGCGCTGGCTGTCGCCCGGGTTGATGCGTTCGGGCGAATAACCGACCGCAAATCCATCTCCGAGGACAAGGCCGGATTCCCGTTCCAGGACCGGCACGGCAACGTCTTCGGTCGCGCCGGGATAAACCGTCGATTCAAAGACCACAATCGCACCCTGTTTCAGGTTCCGGCCGGCGGTTGCCGCGGCATTCATGAAAGGCGTCAGGTCCGGGCGTTTGGCCTGATCGACAGGCGTCGGAACGGCAATGATCAGGATATCCCGGTCTGCGAGATCCGTTTCATCGCCGGAAAAGGCGAGCGTATCCAGGGCAAGATCCTCCGCCGTCACCGAAGCGGTGCCGTCCCGTCCCGCCTTCAGCTCTTCGAGCCGTCGCAGGTTGATGTCGAAGCCAAGGACATCGAAGCCCTTGGCCGCGAATGCCGCCGCGACCGGAAGGCCGACATAGCCGAGACCGATAACGGCGATCTTTTTGGAGGAAACGGAAATTTCTGACATGAGAATTCCTGAAAAGGGAAGGGCCGGATCACCCTGACAAGGGATCCGGCCCACTCCTAATCGGTTCTTCTGTCTGATTTCAAGCGTTCCGCGGAGGGGAAAGTCTTTATTCAGCAGCCAGCGGCATGCGCATGACCTCTTCGAGGAACGGCATGAGTTCACGGGCAAGCTTCGGATCGTCCATGCCGAAGGCGATATTGGCGCTCAGGAAACCGGCCTTGCTGCCGCAGTCATAGCTACGGCCTTCGAACTTGAGGGAGGCGAAGGGCTGATCCTTCATCAGCGCCAGCATGCTGTCCGTAAGCTGGATTTCGCCACCGGCGCCTTTTCCCTGGTGGGACAGAAGGCCGAAAATCTCCGGCTGCAGAATGTATCGGCCGGTGATCATCAGATTGGAGGGCGCCGTTCCGGGTTCCGGCTTTTCCACCATGTTGGTGATCTTGCTGGCATTGCCGGTGATCTCGTCCGACAATTCGACGATACCGTATTGGTGGGTCTGGTCTTCCGGAACCTCCTCCACGGCGATGATGTTGCCGCCGGTCTGTTCGTAGAGGTTGACCATCTGCTTCAGGCAGCTCACCTGCGACTTGATGATCACGTCGGGAAGAAGGATGGCGAAGGGTTCCTCGCCGATGATGTCGCGGGCGCACCAGATGGCGTGTCCGAGGCCAAGCGGGGCCTGCTGGCGGGTGAAGCTCGTGGAACCGGGCTGCGGCCGGTGCTTTTCAAGGAGCGCCAGTGCAGCTTCCTTGTTGCGCGCCTTCAGCGTGTCCTCAAGTTCATAGGCCATATCGAAATGATCTTCGATGACGTGCTTGTTGCGCCCGGTGACAAAAACAATGTGCTCGATACCGGCTGCCCGCGCTTCGTCGACGACATATTGAATGATCGGACGGTCAACGATCGTCAGCATTTCCTTTGGCACGGCTTTCGTCGCCGGAAGAAACCGGGTTCCAAGGCCCGCAACTGGCAACACGGCTTTACGAATGGGCTTGTTCATGTCACGCCTTCCAATGTTGAACGTAAGCGACTTCTATATCTTAGTGGCCTTAAAAACCGACCCGAAGAACAAATTTATGTTCCGTTCTCAGGGTCCTGTGGCCGACGGGGCTATCCCCGCACATCCCGGAGTTTGCCACCAGCAACCTGGAGTTCAAAGACAGCGGAATTGTGCAACGCAATAAGAAAATCAAACATATGGCAAAACAATGGTCATGGCAATTGTTGCGGCAGATAGATAATTAAATCGATTTAAAGAGCAGGCGACCATTTCTTCGCCTGATATTGCGGGCAGGGCAAAAGAGCGCTATGGAACACGCAATTTCGTGAAGGGATCCGATCCGCGGCCCAAGGCACTGCGGTCCGGTCCCAATCCGCCAGAAAACGATTGGTGACAAATGACCGAGGCTAACCGCGCAGTTTCCGCTGGAAATGTAACCTTTAACAACAACGCGGCCTTCAGCCTCATCGCCGGGCCGTGCGCTCTGGAAAGCCGCGAACACGCGCTCGAATGCGCTGCCGCCATCAAGGAAATCGCCGGCAGGCTTGGCATCGGCATCGTCTATAAGACATCCTACGACAAGGCGAACCGCACGTCCCTGTCCGGAAAACGCGGTGTCGGCCTGGAGGACGCCCTGCCGATCTTCGCCGAAATCAAGGAAACCTTCGGCATGCCGGTTTTGACCGACGTGCATGCTGCCGAGCAGTGCACGCCGGTCGGCGAAGTCGTCGATATCCTGCAGATCCCAGCATTCCTTTGCCGGCAGACCGATCTTCTCGTCGCGGCGGCGAAGACCGGCAAGGTGGTCAACGTCAAGAAAGGCCAGTTCCTGGCCCCTTGGGACATGAAGAACGTTCTCGACAAAGTGACCGGTTCGGGCAATTCGAACGTGCTTCTGACCGAGCGCGGCGCGAGCTTCGGCTACAACACCCTGGTGAGCGACATGCGCTCCCTGCCGATCATGGCGTCGACCGGCGCGCCCGTGGTGTTCGACGCGACTCATTCCGTTCAGCAGCCCGGCGGGCAGGGCGCCTCGACGGGCGGCGACCGGACCATGGTGCCGGTTCTCGCGCGCGCCGCGGTCGCGGTCGGCGTGGCCGGCCTGTTCATCGAGACCCATCCGGACCCGGACAAAGCGCCTTCCGACGGGCCGAACATGGTTCCCCTGAAAGATCTCGAAGCGCTTTTGAAACAGTTGAAAGCTCTCGACGAGGTGGTCAAAGCCCCGGCCGTTGCCGCCGAATAGTTTTCACAAGCCGCACACCCGTGCGGCTTTCTCATGTGGAGCAGCCGCTCCTCCCAGGTCAGCCGGGGTCCCGGCTTCCGGAAGCGCCGGTCTCAAGTCCGGCAGAATGTCAGTTCAGGTACATGCGACAAGGGAGTTCTTTCCATGACCGCCATTATTGATGTCGTCGGCCGTCAGATCTTTGACAGCCGTGGTAACCCGACTGTTGAGGTCGATGTCTTCCTCGAGGACGGGTCCTTCGGACGGGCGGCGGTTCCCTCCGGCGCCTCCACGGGCGCGCACGAAGCCGTTGAGCTGCGCGACGGCGGAGACCGTTTCATGGGCAAGGGTGTGCAGAAAGCCGTCGATGCGGTCAATGGCGAGATCTTCGAAACCATCGGCGGCCTCGAAGCCGAAGACCAGCTGCAGATCGACCAGGCGATGATCGACCTCGACGGCACCAGCAACAAGGCCCGGCTCGGCGCCAATGCCATTCTGGGTGCGTCCCTGGCCGTCGCACGTGCCGCCGCCCAGGCCTCGGGCCTGCCGCTTTACCGGTATGTCGGCGGCACTTCCGCCCGCACGCTGCCGGTTCCGATGATGAACATCATCAACGGCGGCGCGCATGCCGACAACCCGATCGATTTCCAGGAATTCATGATCATGCCGGTCGGAGCCGAGTCGATCGCCGACGCGGTGCGCATGGGGTCGGAAATCTTCCACACGCTGAAGAAGGCGCTGAATGCCGCCGGGCACAACACCAATGTCGGCGACGAGGGCGGTTTCGCGCCGAACCTGGAATCCACAGATGCCGCCATCGGCTTCGTCATGAAGGCCATCGAAACTGCCGGCTACAAGCCGGGAGAGGATGTCTATCTCGCACTCGATGCCGCCTCGACGGAATTCTTCAAGGACGGCAAATATGTGCTGGAAGGCGAGGGCAAGTCGCTGTCGCCGGAGGAAATGGCCAGATACCTCGACGACCTGGTCTCCCGTTATCCGATCATCTCCGTCGAGGACGGCCTGGCGGAAGACGATTGGGAGGGCTGGAAAGCCACCACGGACCTGATCGGCGGCAAGTGCCAGCTTGTCGGCGACGATTTGTTCGTGACCAATTCCGAACGCCTGCGCAAGGGCATCGACATGGGCGTTGCCAATTCCATCCTGATCAAGGTCAACCAGATCGGCACGCTGTCGGAAACTCTCGACGCCGTCGAGACCGCCCACAAGGCCGCCTACACGGCGGTCATGTCCCACCGTTCGGGCGAGACGGAAGATTCAACCATCGCCGACCTTGCGGTCGCCACCAATTGCGGCCAGATCAAAACCGGTTCGCTTGCCCGCTCCGACCGGCTTGCCAAATACAACCAGTTGATCCGTATCGAGGAAGAACTCGGACAGCAGGCCGTTTATGCCGGCCGCTCCATTCTGCGGGGATAACAGGTCCCGACTTCCCTGAAAGAAAAAAAGACCCTGCAAGTTGCGGGGTCTTTCCATTTTGACGGCAGCCGGCGCGGTGCCAACGCCTCAACCCGGCACTTCGGCTTCCTGGCTGGTGCGGGTCTCTTCGGCATGCAGGAGGGCGGCTGCGATCGTTTCCAGCTTTTCCGCGCCGTTCAGCACGAAGCGGCCGTCGATGATGAAGCACGGCACACCCGTGATGCCCAGCGACTGCGCCTGGGCGATCTGGGCTTCCACCTTGTCCAGGTCCGTGTCCGTTTCAAGCAGCTGTTCCACAAGATCAGACTGCATGCCCGCTTCTGCGGAAATCCGCACGAGGGTTTCGGATTTGGTCAGATCCTCGCCTTTGAGGAAATAGGCCTCGAACAGCCGCTCGACGATCTCGTCCTGCAGATCGTCGGCACGCGACCAGAGGATCAGCCGGTGGCAATCGAGCGTATTCGGAGACAGCGCGATGTCTTCGAAGGCGAAGTCGATGCCTTCTCCGAGACCGGCGGCCCTGATCTGGCTGTAAAAAGCGTCTGCCCGTTCCTGCCCGCCGAACTTGTCGCTGAGATAGCGCTGCCTGTCCTTGCCGGTTTTCGGCAAGGTCGAATCCAGCTGGAACGGATGCCAGCGAACCGTCACGTCAAGCTGCGGAACAGACCTGAGCGCCGCCTCCAGCCGTCTTTTGCCGATGAAACACCACGGGCACATGACGTCGGAAACGACGTCGACGGGAAGGGGAGGAAGATCGGTCATGCAATATCCCGTTTGCGAGCTGGCACCTTGCGCTGTCACTACCACTTAAAAAGGTAATGATTTTAGCCGGCAATCCAACCCCAATTTCGGGGCAAAGTTAGGGCGCGGTTGCCCTAAGGCGCATGATCTACAGGACGGTGTGGCTGAGGATCGCGTTGATCCGCTTCTGCAGCCGGGTCGTTCCGGCCTCGTTTTTCAGAACTGCGACCGGCCCGAAATCGCGTACCAAGCAGACCAAGTCCTCGTCCCGGCTTGTGGCATCGGCGATGGAGAGCAGCGTTGCGTTGACCTCCTCGAGTTCCTCCGGCGAGGAGACCGTGAGGCCGAAATTCTCCGGTTCGAGGCGCATCTCCCAAAGGTCCAGCCCGCGATAGGCGAGGGTGTTGCTGCAGGATTCCAGATAATGGGTATAGTCCTCGACGGCGAGGCCGCCATCGAGGATTTGCTGGCGTAACCACATATGGCTTTCGGCCAGAATCCGGTCGGCCAGGCGGCGGCGCTTTCCGAAGCGGATGGCGGATGTCAGGCGCCGGGCAAGCGTTTCCTTGCGGTTCTCACCCACCAGAACATCCGACGCTCCGTTGCGGAAAAGCTGGACCAGATCCTCCTCCCGTTCGCAGACGGCCATGACGGGCAGCCCGGCGAAACGGGCGTCGCGGCGGATCAGCTGCATATAGTCGATCGCCTTTTCAAAGGGCGCGTCGACTACAACCGCGTCGAAGGCACGCTTTGACATGAATTCCACGGCCATGTTGCCGTCAAATGCGCCGACGACCTCCACCCTGTCGTCGCTGGCATCCTGCCATTCCAGAAAACGGCCGCTCAGGCCGACGACGAGGAGGCTGCTGGACCCTGAATGGTGCGGCGCGGATCCGAAACCGGGAATCCGGCCGAAAATCCGGCGGCGAAGCTGCGCCTCCTCGGAGCGCAGAAGGGCGCGCTGGTGAATGCAGATCAGCATCAGGAGGATGTCGTCCGGCACTACCCGGTCGATGATCGCGGTGGCCTGCAAACCGTCCGGCAGGACACTGTCGCTGCCTGTCAGCACGTAAAAGGGAACTTCACAGACCAGATTGTCGACATGGGGAAGCAGCCAGTCGAAAAAACCGTCATGCAGGCCGTCTTCGAGACTGGTCACGTCGACGACGATCGCAGCCGGAAGGGCCGTCGGCAGACCGCTGCGCCGCTCGAACATTCTCAGAAGCGCGACATCCAGATCTTCCGGCTCGTCACCATTGCTGTTGCGCTTCGGGCGCCGCCCCGCATACCAATATGGTCCGCGCCAGGAAAGCGAGGTTTCAACGTCCATTCCCTATCCCTACCGAAAGCATCCTGTATTCAAAAGAACACAAACGAAATGCTCTGACACCCTGACTCCGATCCGTTTTACCGTATTATTGGCGACCACATGCAAACAGGCGATCTATGCGACAGCGGCCGGCAACCGCTGTGTGCGCATGGTCAGCCGTTCACGGCAAATGGTCCCATCCGCGTTTCGCGGCAACGACTGCAAAATCAGCACACGATGGGGGATCTTGGCAAGGTCCACGCCTTCGGCATCCAGATAGGCGAAGAACGCGCCGGCATCCGGCACGTGACCGGCGTCCGGCACAAGGGCGGCGTACATCCTGGCGCCGAGGACCGGATCCTCGACAAGGAAGGCCGCGGCTTCCCTGATCCCCTGATAGCTTGCGTAGATCAGATCGATGGTCTCCAGATTGCCGGTTCCAACGGCATAGAAGCCCGGAATGCCGAAACCGGCGATGCCGCCATCCACCAGTTCCACCTTGATGTTGGTGTTCAGATATCCGGTGCCTTCCCACCGGACCCTGCGCTGGTCGCTGTTTATGGTCCGCCAACCGACCTCCGGGACCATCGGGCCCCTGACCAGAAGGGTCGGCGCCTGATCCTCCACCTCGTCCGTGACTGAAATTTCCAAAAGGGCTGGCCCGCTCTCACACCCGTTCGGCCCGCTATACTTTCCCAGGGCGGTTGCCTTCATCTTGGCGGAAGGGCCCCGCGCCTTGGCCAACAGCGCGAACTCGTCGGCAATATGCAGGTCGACCAGACGCCGCCGCGCAACAAAGGTCGCCGGATGGGGCGCGGCAATGTTCCAGGCAGCCAGGATTGTGGTCTTGTTGTCGGTCAGCTTCCTGTCCAGGGTCTGAGCCAGCGGACCCGGCGTCATGACCACGTCGGCCTTCGCTTCATTGGCATGCGCGGCAAGATTGGCCAGCGACGTCGGATGATGAAGATGCAGGGTGCTGCCGGTTCTCAGCCAGGGAACGAGCCCGCCGCCCAGTCCGGTCAGTCCGCTGAGCGAATAGGGCACCACGATGGAGCTGGCTTCCTTGATATGCGCCTCGTCAACGATCATCTGCGAAGCGGCGATCCAGTGATTGTGGCACCGGCTGACGGGAACGTTTTCCTCGCCGCTCCGGCTCCAGCAGATTGTCGCGGTGTGGTCGGCCGGGTCGGGCCGTTCCGCAGGCGTGAATTTGAGCTCGTCGCCCATCTCGGCCAGCATCGGCCCAAGTTCGATCAACCCGTCCGGAACGTCCTTGCCGAGACCGAAGACGAACCGGAGTGAAAACAGATCGGCAGCCACGTCCCGTGCCGCCGTCCCGACATCCCGCGTTTCGACCCGGTCAGCGGCGATAAACCCTTTCGCACCGATGGAATTCAGCGCGTCCACCACGTTTTTCTGACGCCAGTGCAGCGGCAGTGGGGAGACGATCAGGTCCGCGCGCAACGCGGCCAGGATCGCAATGACCGTATCGACCGTATTGGGCGCCTGGACGCCGATCACATGATCCGCTGTAAGACCCACCGTCCTGTAAAAGGCGGCGAGCCGGTCGATCTCCCTGTCCGCTTCTGCGTAGGTCAGCTGTCGCGGTGCGCCGCCGGTCCAGACCTCCCGGTCGGGAGCGTCCACGATCGCAAGCCTGGAGGGGTGTTCGGCAGCGGTCCGCCGGAAGAGTTCGTCAAGCGGCACATCGGACCAGGCTCCGCTCTCGTGATACTCCTTGGAAAGGCTCTCTTGGGTGACTTTCATTTTTTCTTTCGTTCCTAGGTCCGATCTATTTGGCCGCAGCCGACCACCACGTGTCATATTCGTGCCCATAGAGGGAATGCTGCTGCGGCGGCACGACGCCTGTCCAGTGCGCGACCCAGTCGTCCGATACGTGGTACAGCGGAACGGCATAGGCGCCCGAAATGAGCACACGATCGAAGGCCCGGACCGCGTCCACGAATTCTTCGCGGCTGCGGGCTCCGACGATCGCATCGATCAGTGCGTCGATCGCCGGTTCCTTCGCTCCGACGAAATTGAAGGAACCCTCGGCATCCGCGGCTTTCGAGGACCAGCGGCCGTATTGTTCGGCCCCGGGGGAAAGCGAAGCGGTCCAGGTGTTGAACACCATGTCGAACTCCCGTTTCGTCCGGCGGTCCTCGAACTGCGAAGGATCGACGCTGCGCACGCTCGCATCGATGCCGAGCAGCGCCACCGTGCGGATATAGGCCAGAGCGAGCTTTTCCTCGTCCTCGTTCTTGGCGAGAATTTCGAAGGTCAGCGGTTTTCCGTTGGTTTCGTTGACCAGTTTCCGGTCCTTCAGGCTGTAGCCAGCCTTGGCGAATTCCTCCAGTGCAGCGCGCAGAACCTTGCGGTCCCGTCCGGATCCGTCCGCATCCGCGGGACGCCAGGTTCCCTCCAGGACATCGGGATCGACGGCTTCCGGAAACGGCGCCAGAAGTTCTTTTTCCCGCGCGCTTGCCGGCCGGCCGATCGAGGAAAGTTCCGAGTCATCCCAATATCCGGCCGTTCGAATATAGAGGCCGTAATAGAGATTGCGGTTGACCCACTCGAAATCGAACAGCATCCGCAGCGCCTTGCGCACGTTTCGGTCGGAAAACTGCTCGCGCCGCGTATTGAAGGCGATCCCCTGCATGGCCGCGGGAACGCCAAGCGGGATTTCGAGCTTCTTGACGTCGCCGTTCTTGGCCGCCGGAAAATCGAACCCCGTCGCCCAACGGGCGGGCTCGCGGAACTGCAGCGCCTGCACGAGCCCCTTCTTAAAGGCTTCCTGCAGCGTGGTCTCGTCGCGGAAATACTCGACGCGGATCTCGTCGAAATTGTCGAACCCGGCTTTGACCGGCAAGTCCTTTGCCCAGTAGTCCGGATTTTTCTCGTAGACCACGATGCGGCCCGGTTCGATCGTTTTGAACGTGTAGGGGCCCGACCCGACCGGCGGGTTCAGGGAGGATTTGTCGAAAGTCTCCGCGTCGGTGTCGTCCTTGGAATAGATCGGCGCCAGGGCGATCAACAGAGGCAGTTCCCTGTTGTCGCCATTCTCGAAAACCAGTTTCAGCCGGTTTGGCCCGGTAACCTGTTTGTCCGTGATGGCCGCATACCAGTCCCGGTAGGGCGGGCGGCCCTTGTCGCGGATCACCTCCAGGGAAAAGATCACGTCCTCGACGGTTACGGGCGAGCCGTCGGAAAACCTGGCGTCCGGATTGAGCTCGAACTCGATCCATTCCCGGCTGTCCGGCATGCGCACCTTTTGTGCAAGGAGGCCGTAAAGGGAAAACGGCTCCGCGTAGGAGCGCACCAGCAGACTTTCCAGGATATTGGTGCCGAATTCACGCTCGCGCATGCCGCGCGCGGACGTCCAGCCACCCTGGATAATATGCTGATTCAGGCTGTCAAAGGTGCCCTGGACCCCAAGCGTGATGGTGCCGCCCTTGGGCGCGTCGGGATTGGCGTAGGGAAACGGCTGATCCGGGCCGAGGGCAGGGGTTCCGTGCATCGAAATGGCATGGCTCCACGGCACGTCATCATCTGCCGCGAGCACAGGCAACGGCGCCGAAGCTCCTGCAAGAAGGGCCGCCGCGACAGCCAGGGTCAGGACCCGGCTGCTTGGGAATGGAAATCCGGAAACTCTGAAAAAACGCATCACCACCGCCCGGGATTGTGTTGATTCTCAACCTCTAGAGTATCACAGGGTGCAAAGGGACGCGCGATGCGCAAGCGACAATCCGCGAGATATTCAGATTTGAATCAAGGTTTGGGTCTGCGTTGCAAATCGGTCACCCTCTTGCCCAAATTAAGTGCGTTACCATGTTTTCACGGTTTGAATGTTCTGTCGGGCCTTGCGGTTGGTACCGGAATGCCTCAGAACAACGCGAAAGTCTCGTACACGCACGATTGAGGACGTTTCGATGAAGAGTGTTTTGAAAAGAGGATTGTTCGGATGCGCCGCTGGTGCAATCCTGGCCCTATCTTCTTTTGCAGGTGCTCCCGCAATCGCCCAGGAAGAAAAAAGCCCTTGGACGAAAGCGTGTAACACCAATCCGAATACGAAGAAGGAAATCTGCTTCATTTCGATTGAGCTGCGCACCAATACCGGCCAGTTTCTGAGCAACATCGCCATCCAGGAAACGGAAGGCGAAGCCCGCAAGAAACTGCTTGTCGCCGTTCCGACCGGCGTTCTGATCCAGCCCGGATTGCGCATCCAGATCGACGACGGCAAACCTGTCCAGGCCAAGTACAGCATTTGCGCGCCCAACGCCTGCTATGCAGAGCTTGCCATCGACGACAGCTTCATCAGCACGATGAAGCAGGGCGGCGAGATCCGCGTGGCTCCATACAACCAGCAGGCCAAGGAAATCGTCTTCAAGATGACTTTGATCGGCTTCACCAAGGTTTACGACGGCGAACCGATGAACCTGGCCGACCTGCAGAAGCGGCAGGAAGAGCTGCAGAGCGAACTGCAGAAGCGCGCCGACGAAGCCCGCCAGAAGCTCATCGACGCCCAGAAGCAGAGCCAGTAACGCAGGCTTCTTCGTCTGGAAAAAGACAAAGGCCGGAACTCTCGTTCCGGCCTTTTGGTTTTAGGGCAGTGTTCTAGCACTTTAAGACCGGTCAGCTTTTGGACGGTTCAATCGTTTCCGACTGAACGTCCGTCGATCTAGTGTATTTCGACACTACGCGGCAGATAGGAGCCGTCGGTCTGTTCTTCGAAAATCTCTTCCACCTGCGGATGGCGGACCGGCTCACCGGTCATGTCGGGCTCGAGATTCTGCTCGCTCACGTAAGCGACATACTCGGTTTCCTCGTTTTCGGCGAGAAGGTGGTAAAAAGGCTGGTCGCGGACGGGGCGCACGTCCTCAGGGATAGCGTCCCACCATTCTTCAGTGTTGCTGAAGGTCGGGTCGACATCAAAGATCACACCCCGGAAGGGGTAAATCCGGTGCCGGACGACCTGGCCAATTCTAAACTTTGCCGTTCGCATGGATACTCGTCCGCCTACTGCATGCTATGCCGGGATACCGTGTCGGTGTTCGGCATGCAAGCACTGTAACATTAAACCTTATACAGGGAGCCTTGCGAATTTCTAAAGACCATATACCGCTGCCAGCTCCGAATCCTTCGATGCGACGAGTTTAGCCAGATCAACAATCACCTTGGCCTGTTTCCAGGTCGCGTCGTCCTGCATCTTTCCGTCGATCATCACCGCCCCGGTACCGTCCGGCATCGCGTCCAGGATTTTTTTGGCGAAGGCGACTTCTCCCGGATCCGGCGAGAACACCTTCTTGGCGATGTCGATCTGGGTCGGGTGCAGCGACCAGGCTCCGAGACAGCCCATCAGAAAAGCATTGCGGAACTGGCTTTCGCAGGCCTGCGGATCCGAAAAGTCTCCGAAAGGCCCGTAAAAGGGTTTCAGGCCGCAGGACAGGCAGGCATCGACCATCTTTGCGACGGTATAGTGCCAGAGATCCTGCTGATAGGCCATGCGGCTGCCGGTTTCGCCTGCGTCCGAAAGCACCGCGTAGTCCGGATGCCCGCCGCCGACACGGGTCGTCTTCATGCCGCGCGACGCGGCGAGGTCGGCCGGTCCGAGGCTCATGCCATGCATGCGCGGGCTCGCGGCCGCGATCTGCTCGACATTCTTGACGCCTTCGGCCGTTTCCAGGATTGCGTGGATCATGATCGGCCTGGTCAGTCCGGCCTTCGCCTCCAATTGCGCAAGCAACTGGTCGAGATAGTGAATGTCCCAGGCGCCTTCGACCTTCGGAAGCATGATGACATCGAGCTTGCTGCCGACCGCAGGCACGATTTCCAGAAGATCGTCCAGGAACCAGGGGCTGTTGAGGCAGTTCACCCGGGTCCACAGGCCGGTCGAGCCGAAGTCGTTTTCCCTCGCCATCTGGATGAAACCGTTGCGGGCGTCTGTCTTGGCATCCGCCGGAATTGCATCTTCCAGATTGCCGAGAACCACATCCACCTTCCGGATCAGATCCGGCACCTTGGCGCGCATTTTCTCGATATGCGGCGGAACGAAGTGAATCATTCGTTCCAGGGAAACCGGCAATTCGCGATAGGGCTCCGGTGCGCCGATTGCGAGCGGTTTGTAAAATGCGCTTGGGGTCTTCATTAACAGCTATCCTCCACCTTTATCTGCATAGCTATAACGCCAATGCTGCGCTGCAACCATCCACCGAAAGGCGAAAACGCCGATAACGCTAATTCCGGGAGTTGACGATCTTTTCCGCGGCCGCCCGCCGGGCCTGCTTTTGCGCGGAAGTCTTGCCCGGAGCCGCCCACTTCTTGTGGATCCACATCCATTGTTCGGGATGTTCGCGGATCCAGCTTTCGAAAATCGCGTGAATTTTCGCCGTCGTGGCCTCGATATCCGCCTGCCGGTCTTCCGTCACCGGAACGTCGATGGCGTGGCCATCGATCCTGAAATGCACGCCTTTTGTCCGGATAACCCGGCCAAGAACGATGGGGACGCCGCACGACCGCGCGAGCGACGCGGGTACTGGTGTGGCATAGGCCATCCGGTTGAAGAACGGCACCTGAATGCCCCGGGTTTCCCGCAGATCGCCCATCATGGCGACGACACCGCCGTTTTTCAGGGTCGCCAGGATCTTGCGCGCCGTCTGATGGCTTTTCGACAGCAGGCCGCCCTTGTAAAGGTCACGCCGAAGGTCCCGCAGCGCCTTGTCAGCTTCGGGATTGCGCAAAGCCTGATAAACACCGGTGATCTCGACGCCCGAACGCACGGCGGGTTGAACGCAGAGTTCCCAGTTGGCGCTGTGGAAGGAGACGAAGAGGCAGGCTCTTTTTCCTTCGAGGACCTCGGTCGTAATCTCGTCCGCGTCGGCCTCGAAGCGGTAATCCTGGCGCAGCAGCCGGTCGATGTGGAAGGTTTCGGCGGCAACACGGCCGAGATTTTCCCACATGCCGCGAACGATTTCCTCCCGGTTTTCGGAGCTCATGCCGGGGAAGGCCTGTTCCAGATGCTTCAGTGCCCGCTTGTGCCTTGCGTTGAACGGCGCCAGCCTCCGCCACAGCGTGCCCATCACATAGGAGGCAACGTCGACCGGAATCAGCCGGAACAGCCAGATGGCGGTTTTCAGGGCAATGCCCTCGATCCAGTTCTGGATCGCCGTCTGCCTCGGTGATTTGCGCTGTCTTATCTTCCGCGACATCTGAAACGGTTGCTCTCGTGGTTTGAGCCATTCTTCAAAGAAAAGGCTTTCTCCAACCTTGTCTGCCGGAAAGTGCACTTGCGATGCGGCGCCAGACCTGATTGGAATGCGGTCGCCAGGCTGATCCTGAAAGTCATGCGTCCTTATCCAAGCATGACACAAGATGCAAGCGCGACAGAACCGAAGATCCGAAGACCCGCACCACCCTCAAATACCCACATACTTTTCTGGAAGTCGAATGCAGGACGTCATCTCACTGGCCTTACCGTTTTTCGGGCTGATCCTTTTGGGATTCGGAGCGGGAAAAATCCGGGATCTGCCGGAAGCGGGTCTGGCCTGGATGAATTTCTTCGTGATCTACCTCGCCCTGCCGGCCCTGTTTTTCCGGCTTTTGTCCGAAACGCCCTTCGAGCAGCTCGCCAACCTGTCCTTCGTCTCCGCGACGACCTTTACCACCTACATCGTCTTTGCGATTTCTTTTTGCATCGGCGTCGTGGCAACGCGTGGCAGCATCGGCGAATCCACGATCCTGGGCATCGCCGGCGCCTATTCCAATGTCGGCTATATGGGCCCCGGCCTGACATTGGCCGTTCTCGGTGAACAGGCAACCGTCCCCACGGCGCTGATCCTGGCGTTCGACAATGCCCTGATGTTCATCCTGGCGCCCCTGCTGATGGCGCTTGCGGGCACGGAACACGAAACCTTTGCCGGCACGCTCAAGAAGATCGTCTTCAGGATCTTCACCCATCCCTTCATTCTGGCGACGCTTGCAGGCGTGCTTGCAGCCGCCTTTCATTTCCGTCCGCCGACGGCGATCGACACCATGCTCAAATACCTCAGCAGCGCGGCCGCGCCCTGCGCGCTGTTCGCCATGGGGGTGAGCATCGCCCTGAGGCCGATCGGCCGGATTCCGCTCGAACTGCCTCTGGTCTTGGCGGTCAAGCTTGTCCTGCATCCGATCCTGATCTTCCTGCTGCTCACCTGGCTCGGCGGCTTCGACCCCGGCTGGGTCGCAACGGCGGTGCTCATGGCCTGCCTGCCACCGGCAACCAACGTGTTCGTCATCGCACAGCAATACGGAACCTATGTGCAGCGTGCGTCCAGTTTCGTTCTGATCGGCACGACCGTGTCCATCGTCACGGTCACCGCCTTCATCTGGGCGATCACCAGCGGTTTCCTGCCGCTGCGTTGACCGCTATGATCCCGCCAGTCAATGAACCGAGTCTCCCACGGACGCAATCAGATGAGCCAGGCTCCTGAAATCTCCGCCGTTTTCGAAAGTTACCCTGGTGAGCTGAAAGCGGCTCTTCTGGCTCTGCGGGCACTGATCCTGGAAACCGCCGACCGGAACGGAGACATCGGTGCGCTGCAGGAAACCCTCAAATGGGGTCAGCCAAGCTATCTCACGGTCAAGCCGAAGACAGGCACCACCATCCGCATCGACCGGGATACGTCCGAGCAGGGGGACTACGCTCTCTTTGTGAATTGCCAGTCGTCGCTCGTCTCTGAATGGCGCGCGCTCTTCCCCGATTTCACCTTCGGTGGAAACCGCAGCGTCCATTTCAGGCTGGATCAGCCGTTCCCGGAAAACGAGCTGCGGCAGATGATCGTCATGGCGCTGACCTATCACTCGGCCAAACGGAAGGCGGCCGGAAAATGAAACGGCTGCAGCCGGTCACCGATGGAGCTGGAAGCCGCTTCCCGGAGCCATGCCCTCGCGCATGAGCAATCTGCGGAAAGGACCGAGCTTTCCCGCCAGATACATGCCCGCGCCGCGCGCAAGCTGAACAGGCAGAAAATCCGTGAGCAGCGACCGGTTCAGCACGTCGACGGCGTTCGTCCTGGAACGGATGTCTGTTTTGCGTTTGGTTTCGTACGTCCTCAGCACGCCAAGACTGCCGATATCCTGGTGCCTTTGAGCCGCCTTCGACAGAATGTTTCCAAGGTCGGAGATATCGCGCAGCGAGAGGTTCAGCCCCTGGGCTCCGATCGGAGGAAAGACATGCGCCGTCTCGCCGATCAGCGCCAGTCTTTCGGCGACAAGATCGGTTGCCGTCAGGCCCGATAGCGGGAAAGTCTGCACGTCGGAGGCAAGTTTGAACGCTCCGAGAATGGAATGCGCGCGCCGTTCCAGCTCCCTTTCCAGATAGCTTTCCTTCATTTCCACAAGCCGACTGGCGCCGTCCGCCGTTTCCACGCAGACCAGCGAGGACTGGCGGCCGGGCAGGGGGACCAGAGTGAACGGGCCCGTGGGCGTGTGGAACTCGGTGGAAATATTCTGGTGGGGCAGCCGGTGCTCCAGATTGAGCACCACGGCTTCCTGCGGATAGGACCAGCGTTTGACCTCGATCCCCGCGGCCTCGCGGATGAGAGAATTCCGGCCGTCCGCTGCAACGACGAGCCTCGCACCCACCGTAACGCCACCGGTGGTCCGCAGGTTCGCCTGGTCAAGCTGGAAGTCCACGGATTGAACAGTGTCCTCGATCAGGGCGAGGTTTTCCTGCGTGTCGCAACTCTTTTCAAGAACAGCATTAAGTTCACTGTTCAACATATTGAATCCAAACTCTTCGAGATCGAGCTCGGAACTGTCGAACACCACTTCCGGCGCCCGGATCAGCCGTCCAGTGTCGTCGATCATCCGCATCTTCTTGAGCGGCGCGGCGTTGTCACGGATCTCGTCCCAGACGCCGATGTCTTCGAGCAGGGAAATGGACTTCTGCCAGAGCGCCGTCGTCCTGCCGTCATGTCCGGATATGGGGGGAGACACAAGAACGGTGGTCAAGCCTCTTTGGGCGAAGTTCAGGGCGGCGATGCGGCCTGACGGACCGCCACCCACGACGGCAACGTCAAGCACTTCGGGCTGTTTTGTCTTTGGCATTTTCCTGCACCGGTTCAACACGCGTTTCCGCTGGTGATCGCCTGTTCAAGGCCGGCATGCAACGGGACGAAACCACGCATCTGCATTTTGCCGTCACTCAGTCTATAGTATCTGGCTATAGTATCTGGGGCGCAGGGAACTGATGACCAATATCAATTCCTAAGGAAACAGGGTCGGCTAACCTGACTGGCAGAATCGGCCTCAGACAGAGAACCTTATCCGACATGACGCATGTGAGCGATACCCGGAACCCGGTAAACCGGGAGCGAAAGGACGGTGACAACCGCGCCTGGCCGCTCGTGCTCGCATTCGTCGCTCTCCTGTCGGTTGGCGGGTGGGCCTACCTGATCGCCATGGTCGCCGACATGGTTCCGGTCATGGACATGAGCCAGGCCGGCCCGGGTATGGGGATCCTCAATCAGTTCAACCTGTTCCAGGGGTTGTCTGCCGAGGCTCGGGCGGCATTGGCAGTCATCTGCCTGCCCACCGGCGCGACGTTCGGCATGCCGGAGGCGGCCATGGAAACCGCTGACCTTGCCAAGATATTCCTGATGTGGGCCATGATGGCACTCGCCATGATGCTGCCGACGGCGACCCCAATGCTGCGCGCCTATTCGGCGGAAACGGCAAGACCGGGCGTTTCCGGTTTCAGGGCCGCGATGCCTGTGGTGTTCGCCGCTCTGGGGTATCTCTCCGTCTGGCTGGGCTATGCCCTTGTTGCCACGCTGGTTCAGTGGCTGCTGTTCAGCTTTGGCGCGCTGTCGGAAATGATGGCCCCGGCAAGCCTTGCCCTGACCACTTCGGTCCTGTTCGTCGCCGGTCTTTATCAGTTCACCCCGGCCAAGCAGGCCTGCCTAGAGCGGTGCTGGTATCCGCGCTGGGTCTTCGCCCGTCCTGAAACCGAAAGCGGCCTCTCTTCGGGTTTCCGGGAAGGGGTGATCCAGGGTTGGGTCTGCCTTGGCTGCTGCTGGGCCGTCATGACGGTGATGTTCGCGGTCGGGCTGATGAACATCATCTGGATTGCCCTGCTTGGCGGCATCATGGCGCTGGAAAAAACCTTCCCGAGCCGCATCTTCCCGTTTGTCATCGGCATCGTTCTGCTTCTCTGGGCAAGCCTGCTCGCGGCAACCGTTCTGGTGCCCGCGCTCGGCTCGTGAAGTCCGAGCGACGCTGCGTCCTGCCGTATTTCATGCGGAAAAGAGGTGAGGGCTGTTTTTTCAGTTCACACTGTCATACGATTGCAATAATAGTTCGCGCCAGCGCCTGTGTGATCACCAGAGCATCCTGCGTTCAAGGGAACGCGGAGAAGATGTTCCGGTACTTCTAGTCGGTCAGTTTCCGGACATCCGATCGAATCCGATTGGCTGACCGTCGATCTGGGCAGGAAAGTTCGCATCACCCATTCCGAGCGCTAACGCAATGGTGCTTTGCGCCCAGGTTTTTGAGTGAGGAAACCCTGTGACAGACATTACACCGGGCAAAGAGGCGCCTGAACCCGTTCTGTTCCTGATCCATGTCCTGACCGCTTCCGGAGCTCCGATTGCCTTGATTGCGCTGCTGGCCGGAGCCCAGGGACAATGGGCGGAGATGTTCGCCTGGCTCGGTCTGGCGTTTTTCGTCGACGGCATCGACGGGCCGCTCGCCCGGAAATACAACATCGCGGAGCGCTTGCCCCGCTGGTCCGGCGCCTCGCTCGATTTCGTCATCGACTACGCGACCTATGTTTTCCTGCCCGCCTTCGCGCTGTCCTGGAGCCTGATGCTCTCCCAGCCGTGGAACTGGATCTGCGGCGGGCTGGTCGTCTTCACCGGCGCGCTCTATTTCGCCGACAACGGCATGAAAACGCCCGACGGGTCCTTCAAAGGCTTTCCGGCCGGCTGGAACATGGTCGTTTTCGGCCTGATGGTTCTGTCGCCGTCCGAAGGTTTCACCATCGCCTTCGTGCTTTTGTGTTGCGCCCTGACCTTTGCCCCCATCCGCTTCATTCATCCCGTGCGCGTCCGCCGCTGGCGGATCGTGACACTGCCGGTCACTCTGCTCTGGATGGGCCTGGCCGCTGTCGCCATCCTCGACGGGATGTCACTAAACGGTCTTTCAGCCCTGATATTCACGGCGGCTAGCTTTTATCTGTTCTTGGTTTCCGCGGTTCAGCAACTGCTCGACCGGGTCGATTAAGCCCCTGAACAAGTCCTTGAATCAGTTCGCATAACAGAGGTAATCATGCTGGCCTGGGTAACGGATCCGCAGATCTGGGCAAGTCTTGTAACCCTGACGGTCATGGAAATCGTCCTCGGCATCGACAACATCGTCTTCATTTCGGTGATTGTTTCCCGCCTTCCGGCCGCCATGGCGCACCGGGCGCGCCAGATCGGCCTCGGCCTTGCGCTCGTTTTCCGCATCCTTCTCTTGTCCGTCCTGTCCTGGCTGGTCGGCCTGACCGCGCCGCTTTTCACCATCGCCGATCACGCGTTTTCCTGGCGCGATGCGATCCTGCTTGCCGGCGGGCTGTTCCTGCTCTTCAAGGCGACCCATGAAATTCACAAGGGCATCGAAGGCGACGAAGAGGACGAGACGCAGGGCGACGTCAAGAAGGGGTTTGCCGCCGTCATCGCCCAGATCATCGTCATCGACCTCGTGTTTTCCGTCGATTCGATCATCACTGCGATCGGCATGGCCGAACATATCCAGGTGATGGTCGCCGCCGTCGTCCTGGCGATGATCGTGATGTATGTGGCGTCCGGTCCGGTCGCGGAGTTCATCAAGAAGCATCCGACCACCAAGATGCTGGCCTTGTCCTTCCTGCTTCTGATCGGCGTTGCGCTGATTGCCGACGGGCTGGGTTTCCACATTCCACGCGGCTATATCTATTTCGCCATGGCCTTTTCGGCGGGCGTTGAAATCATTAATGTTCTGGCCAAACGCAACCACAGCAAAGGCTGAGCGCAGCTAATGGCTGGACTGGCCGCGGAGGGAAAAATGGTTCATGCAATCCGTATTCACGAAACCGGCGGTCCGGATGTCATGCGCTGGGAGCAGGTGGACGTGGGCGAACCCGGCCCGGGCGAGGTTCGCATCCGCCACACCGCCGTCGGCCTGAATTTCATCGATACCTATTTCCGCTCCGGCCTCTATCCGGCGCCCATCGGTGCGCCGTTTTCTCCCGGTAGTGAAGGAGCGGGTGTGGTCCAGACAGTGGGGGAAGGCGTCTCGCACCTGAAACCCGGCGACCGCGTCGCCTATGTCGAACCGCTCGGCGCCTACGCGCAGGAACGCCTTGTTCCGGCGAACCGGCTGGTGGTGCTCCCGGACGGGATCGCCGACAAGACCGCCGCGGGCATGATGCTGAAAGGCATGACCGCACAGTATCTGCTGCGCCAGACCTACAAGGTCGGGCCGGACACGACGCTTCTCTTTCACGCGGCTGCGGGCGGCGTTGGATTGATTGCCGGTCAATGGGCGGCCCATCTGGGGGCGACCGTCATCGGCACGGCGGGATCTGAGGACAAGATCGATTTGGCCAAGGCGCACGGCTACCAGCACGTGATCAACTACCGGACGGAAAACTTCGTCGAGCGCGTGAAGGAGATCACCGGCGGCAAGGGCTGCGACGTGGTTTACGATTCCGTCGGCAAGGACACCTATCCCGGTTCGCTCGACTGCCTGAAACCGCTCGGCCTGTGGGTCAGTTTCGGCCAGTCTTCCGGCCCGATCACGGATTTCAATCTGGCGCTGCTTGCCCAGAAGGGTTCGCTGTTTGCAACCCGTCCGACGCTCTTCACCTACATCGCCACACGCGAGATGCTTGAAAAGACCGCCGGCGAGCTGTTCGACGTGGTCGAAAAGGGCGTTGTGAAGATCGAGGTCAATCAGGAATACCGGCTGGCCGATGCCAGTCAGGCCCATCAGGACCTGGAAGGCCGGAAGACGTCCGGCACCACTGTCCTGATCCCGTAAGGCAAGCAGGGCACATGCGTTCCGGCCGGGCCCAGGATCTGTCCCGAAATCTCTACAGTCCGGCCATGCGCTATTTCCTGGCCGCGGCCGAGGCCGGGTCGATCCGGGCCGCGTCCCGGGAACTCAACGTCGCGTCTTCCGCCGTCAACCGGCAGATCCTCTGGCTCGAAGAAGCCCTCGGCCTGCAGCTCTTCGACAGGGTTGGGCGCCGGCTCCGCCTGTCCCAGGCGGGCGAACTGCTGCTCGCCCACGTACGCCGGACCTATTCCGATTTCGAGGGAACGGTCGCCGAGCTCGATGCCCTGAAGGGCCTGCGACGGGGGACGGTCTCGATCGCCTCCGTGGAAAGCGTCGCCGAAAAACTCCTGCCGGCCGTCATCGGCAGCTTCCGCAAGAGCTATCCGGGCATTCACGTGAATGTCGCCATCTCTTCCTCCCAGGAGGCCGCACGGAAGGTCGAGGCGGCCGAGGCCGACGTCGGCTTCACCTTCGATCCGCCCCAGACCTCGGCCCTGACGATCGCCTTCCAGCACGATCTCGTCATAGGTGCCCTGATGGCGCCCGATCATCCGCTGGCCGCCGAAAAAGACCTCAGCCTGCAGGATTGCCTGAAATATCCGGTGGCGCTTCCCGCCGAGGGGCTGTCGCTGCGAACGCGTATCGATGTCGTACGCAGCCGGATCCCCGGCGCGTCCAGAACCTATGTGGAAGCCAACTCGCTGCGCCTGATGCGCGCCCTTGCCCGGGAGGAACAGGTGATCGGCTTCCAGACCCGCATCGGCTGCGAGGATGATGTCGCCTCGGGCGCGCTGGTCTTCAAACCCCTGTCCGACGCACCGCTTCAAGCCGACCGTCTGTGTGTGGTAACCTCGTCCCTGCGTGCATTGGCACTGGCACCAGGCATGTTTTTCGACCATGCTGTGTACGCTCTGAAGGATCATCTTCCTTCGCTTGATGCCAAATAGGCATCATTAAGCTCTCAAATGAGCGCTTTGGTTCCGAAGATTTTTAAGGCACATTTTTTGTGACAGTTTTGCGGCGGGCTCCGCTGAGAATGCACGACAGTCCAAGGCCGCGCGAGGGAGAAGCATATGGGGCGTTTGACGACGCACGTTCTGGACACCGCACAGGGTAAGCCGGCCGGAGGATTGAAGATCGAACTCTGGTCGCAGGGGGACCGGCCTGAAATGATCTCCTCCCATGAAACCAATGACGACGGCCGGGTCGACGGGCCGATCCTCGAGGGCGACGCCTTTTCGACCGGCACTTATGAACTGCGTTTCTTCGCCGGCGATTACCTGCGCAAGAGCGGTGGAAGCTTGCCGGATCCGCTGTTTCTGGACGTGATCCCAATCCGGTTCGGCATCGCGGAAGCGGACGGGCATTATCACGTGCCCCTGCTTCTTTCGCCCTTCGGCTATTCGACCTACAGGGGGAGCTGAAAGATGCGCGACAGCATACGTTTCCTCAAGGGTGGCGAGATCGTCGAGCTGGAAAATGTCGGCCCGACCGAAACCGTGCTCGACTATCTGCGGCTGCGCAGCCGCGAGACCGGTACGAAGGAAGGCTGCGGCGAGGGCGATTGCGGGGCCTGCACCGTCGCGCTCGGCCGGCTGGTTGAGGGAAAACTGGTTTATCAGCCGGTCAACAGCTGCATTCAGCTCCTCGGCATGATCGACGGTGCGGAGCTGGTGACGGTGGAGGATCTGTCGAAGGACGGCAGGCTGCACCCGGTTCAGTCCGCCATGGTCGCCTGCCACGGCTCGCAATGCGGCTTCTGCACCCCGGGCTTCATCATGAGCCTGTTCACGCTCTACCACGCGCATGGCAAGGAAAAATCGCGCAAAACCGTTACCGAATGGCTGGCGGGCAACCTCTGCAGATGCACCGGCTATCGCCCGATCGTCGACGCGGCTCTCGATGCGTGTTTCGACGTTGCAGACGACGCCTTCTCGTGGCGCGCCAACGATACGCGCGAACAGTTGAAGGTGCTTGCCGACAGCCGCGATGTCTTCATCGGCGATAGCGACTGTTTCTTTTCCTCGCCGTCCACACTGGACGGCCTGGCGGCACTTTATGGCCAGCATCCCGACGCGACGCTCGTGGCCGGCGCGACCGATGTCGGGCTGTGGATCACCAAACATCTGCGCGACTTGCCGAAAATGATCTGGCTCGGCCGCATAGAAGGGCTCGACCGGGTCGAAAGCAGTCCCTCCGGCGTTCTGATCGGCGCAACGGCCACCTATCAGGCAACCGAAGAAGCGATAACCGAGCTTTCCTCCGATCTCGGCGATCTCTGGAAACGCATCGGCTCCAAGCAGGTCCGGGCTTCGGGAACGGTCGGCGGCAACATCGCCAACGGCTCGCCCATCGGTGACACTCCGCCGGCCCTGATCGCGCTCGGAGCGACGCTCGAACTGCAATCCATGGAAAGCTCACGGGCCCTGCCGCTGGAAGACTTCTTTATCGACTACGGCAAGCAGGACCGCCAGCCGGGCGAGTTCGTCACCGGACTGTTCGTGCCGCGCCTGTCCGCCAACCAGGCCTTCCGCTGCTACAAGATCTCCAAAAGGTTCGATCAGGACATCTCGGCGGTGATGGGTGCCTTCCGGTTCACGCTGGATGACGGGATGATCGCAGAAGCCCGGATTGCCTATGGCGGCATGGCCGGCACGCCCAAGCGCGCGTCAGGCGCGGAAGCCGCACTGACCGGCGCATCGCTGGACGATCCGTCCACCTGGGGCGCAGGCATGCAGGCGCTGCTGTCCGATTTCGCGCCGATGACCGACATGCGGGCGAGTGCGGAATACCGGATGGAAACGGCGCGGGCGCTGCTTGCCAAGGCCCTCATGGAAATCAGCGGAACGGCGCCGGAAGAGCTGTGCATCCTCGCAAGGCGGGAGGCCGATCATGACCGCGCCGCTTGACCAGACCGGGATGACACAGCCTTTGAAGCATGTCCGCAAGGCCCTGCCGCACGACAGTGCGGAAAAGCACGTCCGCGGCACTGCGGAATATATCGACGACATGGTCGAGCCGGTCGGAACCCTTCATGTGGTTCCGGGCTGGTCGAAGGACAGCGTCCGCGGAAAGATACTGTCCGTGGATCTGGACGGCGTAAAGTCCGCGCCGGGCGTGGTCGCGGTCCTGACCGCGGATGACATTCGGGGCACCAACGACTGTTCGTCCGCCTTCGGCGACGATCCGGTTCTCGCGGAGGGCGAGATCCTGTTCTACGGCCAGGTGGTGTTCGCGGTCGTTGCCGAGACGCGGGACGCGGCCCGCAAGGCTGCCCTCAAGGCACAGATCGAGGTAAGCCCGATCACGCCGATCCTGACGCCGGACGACGCGGTGGATGCCGACACGACCGTCCTGCCGGATTATCAGTTCCGCCGCGGTTCGCCGGAAACCGGCATGACGGCGTCCGAGGAAATCCTGTCCGGAACCATGTTCATCGGCGGGCAGGAGCATTTTTATCTCGAAGGCCAGGTCGCCATGGCTCTGCCGCAGGAGGATGGCGGCATGATGGTCTATTCCTCCACCCAGCACCCGACAGAGATTCAGCACACGGTCGCCAAGGTGCTCGGCGTGCCGGACGCATCGGTGACGGCGGAAGTCCGGCGCATGGGCGGCGGCTTCGGGGGCAAGGAGTCCCAGGCAAACCAGTGGGCGGCCCTTGCCGCGCTCGCCGCGCAGAAGACGGGCAGGGCCTGCAAGCTGCGGCTCGACCGGGACGACGACATGATCATGACCGGCAAGCGGCATGATTTTAAGGTTGACTGGAAGGTCGGTTATGACGGCACGGGCCGGATCCGCGCCGTCGATATGGAATTCCTCGCCCGCTGCGGCTATTCCGCCGATCTCTCCCTCGGCGTCAACGACCGGACCATGTTCCACGCCGATTCCAGTTATTTCTATCCGGATGCGCTGATCCGCTCCCGGCGGCTCAGAACAGACACCTGTTCCAACACTGCTTTCCGCGGCTTCGGCGGTCCGCAGGGCATGCTTGCCGCGGAACGCATGATCGATGCGCTCGCGATCACGCTCGGCAAGGATCCCTTGGAAATCCGCAAGCTGAATTTCTACGACGGCGAACGCAACCTGACGCCCTACGGCATGCCGGTCGAAGAGCACGAGGTCATGCACGACCTCATCGCGAAACTCGAGGAAAGCTCCGATTATTGGGCCCGGCGCGAAGACATCGCCGCCTTTAACGCCGAAAACCCCGTGCTCAAGAAGGGGCTCGCGCTGACGCCGGTGAAATTCGGCATTTCCTTCACCTTGAAGCACCTCAACCAGGCCGGCGCGCTGGTGCATCTTTATACCGACGGCTCGGTTCACCTGAACCACGGCGGCACGGAAATGGGGCAGGGGCTCTATCAGAAGGTCGCCCAGGTCGTCGCCGAGGAATTCGGCGTGACGCTCAACAAGGTCCGGATCACGGCGACCAATACCTCCAAGGTTCCGAACACCGGCCCGACCGCGGCCTCGTCCGGCACCGACCTCAATGCCATGGCGGCCAGGAACGCCGCCCGGGAAATCAAGAACCGGCTGATTTCCTATCTGTGCGAACACCATCAGTGCGGCCCGGAAGCGATCCACTTCGGCGACAACAAGGTGCTGATCGGCGACCAGAGTTTCTCATTGGCGGAAATTGCCAAGCACGCCCATATGGCGCGCATCCAGATGTCTCATGCCGGATTTTACGCAACCCCGGGCATTACCTGGGACAGAAACAGCGCCACAGGCAGGCCGTTCTATTATTTCGCATTCGGCGGTGCCTGCGCCGAGGTTACCATCGACACCATGACCGGCGAAATGACCGTCGACCGGGTGGACATTCTCCATGATGTCGGCCACTCGCTCAATCCGGCCATCGATCTCGGCCAGATCGAGGGCGGGTTCGTCCAGGGCATGGGCTGGCTGACGACGGAGGAGCTGGTCTGGGACGACAAGGGTCGCCTGCGCACCCATGCGCCGTCCACCTACAAGATCCCGGCGGCTTCCGACGTTCCGGAAGACTTCCGGGTCGGCCTCTATGAAAGCGACGGCAATCCTCAGGAGACGGTTTACCGGTCCAAGGCGGTTGGCGAGCCGCCGGTCATGCTGGCCAATTCCGTTTTCTGCGCGATCAATGACGCGGTCGCCAGCCTCGGTCCGGGGCTCGTGCCGGCACTGGATGCACCGGCAACACCGGAAGCAATCATGAAGGCTGTCCAGGACATGCGGCGGAGGAAGGCGGCTCAATGAAGGTCTGGGCGCACATCGCCGATCACTTGAGGCGCGGCCGGGCCTGTGCCCTGGTGACCGTTGCCCGGGCCGATGGATCGACCCCTCGGGACGCGGGCGCGCGCATGGTGGTCGCGGACGATTGCGCCTTTCACGGCACCATCGGCGGCGGAACGCTTGAATTCGAGGCAATCCGGCGTGCCAGCGGGGAGGTACGGGCCGGAGAGCCGGGTTTCTGCCTTCAGCCGGTGTCGCTCGGACCCGACCTCGGCCAGTGCTGCGGTGGGCGGGCCGAGCTCGCAATCGAAGTTCTGACCCCGGCATCTCTGGAAACGGCGGAAATGCTCTCTGCTCTGGAAACGGAAGGCAGGTCCTTCGCGACAATCGCGCGGCTGGATACCGGTAGCGGGACAAAGCGGCAAATCCTTGAAACGCCGCCCGAAGACCTGTTCAGCCTGACAACAGACCGTGAAACCGGAGAACGGCTCCTGACCGAGCGCTTTGGCGCCGCCTTGCGCCCGCTTTATCTTTTCGGAGCTGGGCATGTCGGCAAGGCGCTGGTTCTGGCGCTGGCGCCACTGCCCTTTGCCGTCACCTGGATCGACAGCCGGGCGGAGCAGTTTCCCGGTCCGGTTCCGGTGAATGTCAGAAAGATCTGCATGTCCGATCCGGCAGCGGTGCTGGATCAGGCGCCCGATGGAGCCTTCGTGCTGGCGATGACCCATTCTCACGCGCTCGATGAGGAGATCATGGCACGGGCCTTGCTGCAACAACGGTTCGATTACTGCGGCGTCATCGGCTCCAGAACCAAGCGCACCAGGTTCCAGAAGCGTCTGAAATCAAGGGGAATAGACGGCACGCTTATCACAAACATGGTCTGCCCGGTCGGGATTACGGCAATAAAATCAAAACACCCGGCGGCAATCGCCGCCGGCATAGCTGTCGATCTTCTGGAACGGGACGAGGCCGGTCATCAACAGGCCGCTGCAGGCAAGGGGCTTGCACAAATTATACCACATGGTCAATAAAGCGGCAGACGCTCGGGGGACGGCGTGGCAGAAACAATCCTTACAGAGGTAAGTGTAACCATGGTTCAGCATACGAGATCCGGAAAGGACACGTTGCTGGATGCAAGGGGACTGACCAAGCGCTTCGGCGACATTCTCGCCAATGACAGGGTCGATCTCGTCATCAACAAGGGCGAGATCCACGCGCTGCTCGGCGAGAACGGTGCCGGGAAATCCACCCTGGTCAAGATGTTCTACGGATCCCTCGAACCGGATGCCGGCGAGATCCTCTGGCAGGGGCAGAAGGTCGAGATCGACAATCCGGCGGCCGCGCGCGATCTCGGCATCGGTATGGTTTTCCAGCACTTTTCGCTGTTCGAGGCGCTGAACGTCGTCGAAAACATCGCTCTTGCCCTGCCAAACCCGGGAAAGATGACGGACCTTGCGAAGCGGATCGAAACCGTTTCGCGCGACTACGGTCTGCCGCTCAATCCGTCGGATATCGTTGCGGATCTGCCTGTCGGCATCCGGCAGCGGATCGAGATCGTCCGCTGCCTTCTGCAGGAACCGCAGCTCATCATCATGGACGAACCGACTTCGGTGCTGACGCCGCAGGAGGCCGACCAGCTGTTCCTGACCTTGCAGCGGCTTGCAGGCGAGGGCTGCGCAGTCCTTTACATCAGCCATCGGCTGGAGGAAGTGAAACGGATCTGCCACCACGCGACCATTCTCCGTCATGGCCAGGTGGTGCGCGAATGCGACCCGACCAAGGAAACGCCGGCATCGCTTGCAAGCATGATGGTCGGCGCCGACGTGGCGTCGGTAAGCGCAACTGCCCAGAAACCCAAGCTCGGCCAAGTCCGGCTCGGTTTGCACAACCTTTCCGCCAGGGCCAGAACGCCGTTTGCCACCGCCCTCAACAACATCTCGCTGGAACTCTGCGCCGGTGAGGTCGTGGCCATCGCCGGAGTGGCCGGCAACGGGCAGGGCGAACTGTTCGATGCCATTTCCGGCGAAATGCCGGTCGCGCCGGACATGGTCAGGATTGACGGCAAATCCTGCGGCTCCCGAAACATCACCTGGCGGCGGAAGCAGAACGCTGCCTTCGTTCCGGAGGAGCGTCTCGGCCACGGCGCCGTGCCGGGAATGAAACTGTCTCAGAACATCGTGCTGACCCGCCACAGCACGGGCGACAGGCTTGCCGGAGGCGGATTCGTGTCCACCGCCCGGGCGAGTGTCCTTGAAAAGCGCGTCAGGCAGGAATTCGACGTGCGCATGTCTCATGACGACCCGGAAGCAAGGTCCCTTTCCGGCGGGAACCTGCAGAAATTCGTGGTCGGGCGGGAACTCGACCGCAAACCGGGCGTCCTGATCGTCAACCAGCCCACCTGGGGCGTCGACGCGGGCGCCGCGGCGCTGATCCGCCAGGCGCTGATCGATCTGGCCCGTGCGGGCTCGGCGGTTCTGGTGATCAGCCAGGATCTGGACGAGATCTTCGAGATCGCCGACCGCATCGCCGTGATTTCCAGAGGCTACCTGTCAGCCCCGGAACCGGCCGAAGAGATGAACCGGGAGCGTGTCGGCCTGCTCATGGCCGGCGGTGCCGAAGCTCAGGGGGAGGTGGCCTGATGCGTCTGGAACTGGTGAAAAGGAAAGAACACAGCCGGACGATGGCCCTGCTGTCGCCTCTGATCGCGATCGGTCTGACTGCGGTCGCCGCAGCGATCATCTTCGCTGTTTCCGGCCACAATCCCGCAACCGGGCTCTACAAGTTCTTCATCGAACCCCTGACCAGCGAATGGTCCCTGCAGGCAACCATCGACAAGGCAACGCCGCTCATCCTGATCGCCTGCGGACTGGCCGTCTGTTACCTGTCCAACAACTGGAATATCGGCGCGGAAGGCCAGTTCGTTCTCGGCGCCCTGTTCGGTTCGGCCCTGCCCATCCTCTTTCCGGAGTTCGAAAACGGCGCGACACTGCCGCTCATGCTGCTCTTCGGCGCGATCGGCGGGGCGCTCTGGGCTTTGATACCCGCCGTGCTCAAAACCCGTTTCAACACCAACGAGATCCTGACCAGCCTGATGCTGGTCTATGTGGCGAGCCTGCTTCTCGACTATCTCGTGCGCGGTCCCTGGCGGGATCCCGGGGGGTATAACTTTCCGGAGTCGCGGCTGTTTTCGGATTCAGCCACCCTGCCGGCCGTGTTCGGCGGAATGATGAGCCTTGCCACTCCGATCACAATCGCAATTGCCCTCATCCTGTCCGTGGTTCTGGCCAGGACGTTGAAAGGCTTCGAGATCAGGGTGATGGGCGAAAGCCCGCGCGCGGGAGGATTTGCCGGATTTTCCTCCAGGCGGCTGACGCTGTTCTCCTTCGCGATTGCCGGCGGCCTTGCGGGACTGGCCGGGACGATGGAGGTCTCCGGCGAGCTCAACCAGCTTCTGCCGACCATCTCGCCGGGCTACGGTTTCACAGCGATCATCGTGGCCTTTCTCGGCCGGCTGAACCCGATCGGCATCATCGTCGCCGGGTTCGTGCTTGCGCTGTCCTATATCGGCGGCGAAGGCGTTCAGTCCGCCATGGAAGTCTCCAACAAGATCGCCAGCGTGATCCAGGGCTTGCTGCTTTTCTTCGTGCTCGCCTGCGACACGCTGATCCTTTACCGCATCCGCGTGATTTCCCATCGCGCTCCGGCCGGGGAGGTGTCTCATGTTTGAAGCTGTTCTGCTCACGGTCATCACCGCCGCCACGCCGCTTCTGATCGCCGCCATCGGCGAACTGGTCGTCGAACGCTCCGGTGTCCTGAACCTCGGCGTCGAGGGCATGATGATCATGGGGGCTGTCATCGGCTTTGCGGTGGCCAACCAGACCGGCTCCGGAACGCTTGGCGTGATCGCGGCGGTGCTCGCCGGAATGGCGATGTCCGCCCTGTTCGGATTTCTGGTTCTCTTTCTGGTGGCCAACCAGGTTGCGACCGGGCTTGCGCTGACCATTCTCGGCATCGGCTTTTCCGGACTGATCGGCGAGGCCTTCATCGGCGTTCCGGGTCTGAAACTGCCGGAGCTTTATGTTCCGGGACTGTCGGACATCCCGTTCATCGGTCCGGTCGTCTTTCAGCAGGATGTCATCGTCTACCTGAGTTTCGCGCTTGTCGCCGGTGTCGCCTATACGCTGTTCAGGACCCGGCTCGGCCTGGTCCTGCGCGCCGTCGGCGACAACCACGGCTCGGCGCACGCGCTCGGCTACTCGGTCGTCCGGATCCGTTTTCTGGCAGTGCTTTTCGGCGGCGCCTGCGCGGGACTGGCCGGTGCCTACATGTCGCTCGCCTACACGCCGCAATGGGTGGAGAACATGACCGCGGGCAGGGGCTGGATCGCCCTGGCGCTCGTCGTGTTCTCGTCCTGGCTGCCGTTGCGCGTCGTTGTCGGGGCCTATCTCTTCGGTGCCGTGAGCGTGCTGAACCTGCACGCTCAGGCCGTGGAACTCGATATCCCGTCGCAACTGCTGTCCAGCCTGCCGTATCTTGCAACGATCCTGGTGCTTGTCCTCATTTCAGCCAACCGCAGACTGACGCTGGTCAACACGCCGGCCTGTCTCGGCAAGCCGTTTGTTCCTGACCGGTAAGCCTCCCGCTGACCGGCCATGTCCGCGCCTCACAGCGATCTGGGAACGGACTTATCGAGAAGATCGCGACAGAAAGTTCAAAACAAAAGGGGAATGAAACCGATGAAATCTCTCTTGAAAGCCACCGTGGCAGCCGTTGCCTTCGCCGCGGCGGGATCTGCGGCCAACGCCGCCGACGTCAAGGCCTGCTATATTTATGTCGGCCCGGTCGGGGACTTCGGCTGGTCCTATCAGCATGACCAGGGCCGTCTCGCCGTCGAGGAACATTTTGGCGACAAGGTCGAAACCGCCTATCTCGAAAGCGTGCCGGAAGGACCGGATGCGGAACGCGCCATCGAGCGGTTCGCCCGGGAAGGCTGCAACATCATCTTCACCACGTCTTTCGGCTACATGAACCCGACGATCAAGGTCGCCAAAAAGTTCCCGGACGTGAAATTCGAGCACGCTACCGGCTACAAGACCGCTGACAATGTCGCGACCTATAACTCCAAGTTCCATGAAGGCCGCTACATCATCGGCCAGATCGCGGCCAAACAGTCCAAGACCGGCGTGGCGGGCTACATCGCTTCCTTCCCGATCCCGGAAGTGGTCGCGGGCATCAACGCCTTCCTGCTCGGCGCACAGTCCGTCAATCCGGATTTCGAGCTGAAGGTCGTCTGGGTCAATTCCTGGTTCGATCCGGGCAAGGAAGCCGATGCCGCCAAGGCGCTGATAGACCAGGGTGCCGACATCATCACGCAGCATACGGATTCCACCGCCCCCCTGCAGGTTGCCCAGGAGCGCGGCATGCATGGCTTCGGCCAGGCATCCGACATGATCAACTTCGCCAAGGATGCTCAGTACACCGCGATCGTCGACGACTGGGGCCCGTATTACATCGAGCGCGTTCAGGAGGTTCTCGACGGCAGCTGGGAATCGAAAAGTACCTGGGCCGGCCTGGCCGAAGGCCACGTCGTGATGGCGCCCTACACCAATCTGCCGGACGACGTTGTCAAGATGGCGGAAGCCACCGAGGAAAAGATCAAGGGCGGCTGGGAACCCTTCACCGGCCCGGTCACCAAGCAGGACGGCTCCGTTGCCGCGGAAGAGGGCGTCACGCTCGACGATGGCGCGATCCTCGGCATGAACTGGTACGTGCAGGGCGTCGACGACAAGCTGCCGCAATAACTTGTGACAACCCGGTCCGGAGCATTTTTCCGGACCGGTCTTTCGAATCTCACCAAGTCAACGGACGCGCGACTCATGACCTTTGCCTTCGCAATGGACTGGCTGAACCTGCTCTTCAGATGGGCACATTTGATCGTCGGCATCGGCTGGATCGGCACGTCCTTTTATTTCATCGCCCTGGACCTGTCCCTGCGCAAGCGCGAAGGCATGAAGGAAGGTGTTCTGGGAACCGCGTGGGAAGTGCATGGCGGCGGCTTCTATCACGTCGAGAAATACATGGTCGCGCCGAAAGAGCTGCCGGAAGACCTGATCTGGTACAAGTGGGAAGCCTATCTGACCTGGGTGACAGGCTTCGCGCTTCTGGTCGTCCAGTATTATTTCAACGCGACGGCCTATCTGATCGACCCGAACATCCTGAAGATGACGCCGGGCGAGGCAATCCTGATCTCCGTTGCCTCTCTTGCCGCGGGCTGGCTGATCTATGACCGGCTGTGCAAGTCGCCGATCGGCCGGAACACGCCGCTCCTGGCGCTGTGCGTCTTTATTCTGATCGTCGCGGCAAGCTATATGTTCACCCATGTCTTTTCCGGCCGGGGCGCGCTGATCCATGTCGGGGCCTTCATCGGCACGATCATGGCGGTGAACGTCTTCGGCATCATCATCCCGAACCAGAAGAAGATCGCGGCCAGCCTGATGGCAGGCGAAGCGCCCGACCCGGCACTCGGAGCCATGGGCAAGCAGCGCTCCGTGCACAACAACTATCTGACCCTTCCGGTTCTCCTGATGATGGTCTCCAACCATTATCCCATGCTCACCGGCAACCCGCATTCCTGGCTGCTGGTCACCCTGATCCTCTTGATCGGCGGCATGTTCCGCCATTTCCTCAATCGCCACGACGCCGGCGATGAAATCGCCAGGTTCTGGTGGTCGCTTCCGATCGCCGCCGCCGGCGTCATCGTGGCCATCGTCATGACCGCCCCACGCGACTTTTCCGGCTCGGATACGGTCAGCGACGAAACCGTGCTGAAGCTCGCGCAGACCCATTGCGTGACCTGCCACTCCGCCAAGCCGACCCATGAGGGTTTCGAGGAACCGCCGAAGGGAATAGAACTCGATACCGTCGCGGACCTGCGCCGCTACGCGGAGCTCATCATGGCCCAGGCCGTCCAGTCCGACGCCATGCCGCTTGGCAACGAGACCGGCATGACCGAGGAAGACCGCGCCACGCTGGGGGCCTGGATCAGCCAGCAGAAATAGATCCGGCCATGTTCACGATTTCCGATCTGAACCATATGGATGCGGGCAGCTTCATGGCCGCCTTCGGCGATGTCGCCGAACACTCGCCCTGGGTTGCCGAAAGAGCCTTCGAACTATCTCCCTTTTCCAACCGGGAGGCGGTCATCGACGCTTTCGAAGCTGCGATGAGATCTGCCCCTGACGAGGAAAAACTCGCCCTGATCCGTGCGCATCCGGATCTCGCCGGCAAGGCGGCGCTTGCAGGCGACGTGGCGGAGGATTCAAGGAAGGAACAGGCCGGCGTGGGGCTGGATACCCTGACCGAAGAGGAATTCTCCCGCTTCACGGACCTCAACACGCGCTACCGAGAGAAGTTCGACTTTCCGTTTATTTTCGCGGTCAAGGGGGCAACCAAGCACATGATCCTCGACGCGTTCGAAGACCGGATCGGAAACACCGCCGATGCCGAATTCGCGACCGCGTTGACGCAGATCGCCCGCATCTTCCGGTTTCGCCTGGAAGACAGGATCACATGACCCACTCCTGGAACCAAAACCACAGATAGAGAACAATTTTTTCGAACGTCGAAATTTATTGATAAAATTAATATTAGTGAGACTTCGAATACCCGCAATCCGTTGTCTGACGTAAGATGGAAGGATAACAAACAAGCGGGAGGCTGATGGTGCTGCGTAAACTTGCCGTTCTTCTTCTAGTTTCGTTTTCCTTCAACCTGACTTTGCCGGCATCTTCTCAGGATCTGGAGAAAATCGTCCTGACGGTGTCGGGCAACATTTCTTCAGACGCCCCGGTAAACTTGTCATTGCATGAGTTGGGAAAACTGCCAACGAAAGAAATCGTCACCGCAACGCCGTGGCATGATGGCGTCGTTACCTTCGAGGGCGTTTCCCTGGACGCCCTGATGACGCATCTGGGGGCCGAGGGAACCCGAGCGGACGTCGTGGCGCTCAACGATTACCGGTCTGTCATCCCGATTTCCGACTTCAAGGCGTCCAGCCCAATCCTGGCCTACAAGGCGAATGGACGCTACATGAGCATCCGAGACAAGGGACCGCTGTTCATCATTTATCCCTTTGACGACGACCCGGAGCTGAAAACCGAGATTTTCTATTCCCGATCCGTCTGGCAGGTCAGATCCATGGCGATCGAATAAGATGGCAGCATGAAGCATGTAAATCCTTGGCATCTCACCATTTTATGCGTTTTGATGATCGCGATTTTCGTGCTCTGGTCGTTCTTCTACGCCAACCGCAGCGTTGAGGAGGAGCAGCTCAGGTCGCTCGAATACGACACCGTCTGGTCATCGACCAACGGCCGCAACGAATTCTACAAATTTGCCGCCAGCGTTTCCAGATATCTCCAGTCCGGCAAACAGGCGGACCTCGAGGAGGCTCAGGTAAAATTCGATATTTTACTGAGCCGGATCGACACCTGGAATTCCGGAAGCTTCAAACATTATCTCAACCGGTCGCCGGAACTGCTGAAGGTCAACGGGGAGCTCCTGAAGGAACTGGATGACCTGACGCCATACATGCGGTCCCTGTCGGCCGCTCAGGCAGACGATGTGTACCGGCTGCTGGACAGCATCGCGAAAAAAATAGAGGCCATCGCCGGAACGTCCTACCTGACCAGCATTCGGAGATTCACCGCGGAAAGAACGACATTCCGGGACCGGCTGATGACCGAAAAGCGGATCGTCCTGGGGCTGCTCATACTGGCAACCGCGCTGCTCGCCGTCGTCATGCGCCAGAACGGTGTCCTGACACGCGCGAATGAACAGATCGCGGAAGACGCAAAGCAGTTGTCCTATGTCGCCAAGCACGATGCCCTGACGGCCCTGCCGAACCGGACCCTGCTAAACGAACACCTGAACCGCGCCAGAGAGCAGCTTACCCCGGATGAGATCCTGCTGGCGGTCGCTCTCGATCTCGACGGTTTCAAGGCCATCAACGACACGCTCGGTCACGCCGGGGGCGACGCGCTTCTGATCTCCCTTTCCAGGAGATTGCGGGACTACGTCAACGGTTTACCCGGGAGGAATCTCGCCGCCCGTGTCGGCGGCGACGAATTCGTCCTGATTTTCTGGTACCGCAGGAACGGATTGGACATCGACACGACGATCCGCTTCCTAGCCGGACAGTTCAGCTCGCCCCTTGAAACGACGATCGGCAGCCTGCTGGTCGGGTCCTCGATCGGTTACGCGGTGGCCGAGAGCAGGGAGGAGATCGGTTATGTCGTCCTGAATGCCGATCTCGCCCTGACGGAAGCGAAGGCCTCAGGGCGCGGAACCGCCAGGGAGTTCGCTCAGGTCATGCGGACCCGGCTCGAACGCCGGCTGCAGATCGAGCGTCAGCTCCCGTTTGCTCTGCGCAATTCCAGGATCCAGCCACACTATCAGCTTCAATTCGACATGGAGACGGGTGAACCGGTCGGACTGGAAGCGCTCGCCCGCTGGAACCACAGCGACATCGGCCCCGTGTCGCCGTCCGAGTTCATTCCAATCGCCGAAGCGAGCGGTGATGTGGTCGAACTGGGCAGGGTCATGCTGAAATCCGCCTGCCGGGACGTTCAACTCCTGCCGGATCATCTGCACGTGGCGGTCAACCTGTCGATGATCCAGGTGCTGAACGACGACATACCGAAATTGGTCACCGAAACCTTACGGGAAACGGGCCTGTCCGCTGCCAGGCTCAAACTGGAGATCACCGAAAGCGTCTTCATGCAGAATGTCGAGATCGTCTCCAGCGTGCTTTCGGAACTCCAGGAACTCGGCGTTTCCATTTCCCTCGACGATTTCGGAACCGGGTATTCGGCGCTGAGCTATCTCAGCAACTTCATGTGGAACGAGTTGAAGATCGACCGCTCCTTCGTCACCGCATGCGAGGCCTCGCCGAAGGCGCTCAACATCGTCAACGTCATCAAGTCGCTCGCGGACAAGATGAATGCCACCCTGCTTGTCGAAGGTCTCGAGACGAAGGAGCAGGTGGATACCTTCAGGACGCTCGGCTGCCGCTTCGGACAGGGGTTCTACTACAGCAAGCCTAAGCCGATTTACGAACTCCGGCAGATCTTTTGCGAGACCGACACACGGCGCGCTCCACTGGCCGGCGGTAATGCCGGTCTCCGCTTGTGATGCGGATTGATCGCAAGGCGACCGCCCGGTAAACCTCTAGGCGTAAACCCGATAGGAGCACACGCTACGGCTAGGAAACAATCATGATCCAGAGACGCGACCTCATGCTCGCCGCCGTCGCAACCGGTGGCGGCGCACTTTCCGGCCTGAAGGTTGCCGCAGCGCAGGAAAACCAGGCCGCGGGGCCGGTTGAAGGCCGGAAAAAGCAGGGTTTCGCGCTGGCCCTCGGGGGAGGGGCGGCCAAGGCCTTCGCCCATATCCCGATCCTGGAAGCCATGGACGATCTCGGTGTCAGACCGGCGGAACTGGCCGGAACATCCATGGGCGCCATCCTGGGCGGGCTTTATGCCAGCGGCATGAGTGCCAGAGACATCCGGAGTTTCGCCGTTGAGCTGTTCACCCGCAAGACGCAGCTTCTTCACAAGCTCTTTTTGAAAGACGGCCGCACGTGGTCCTCGCTTTTCAACATCGTGCGCCCCGCGATCATCGATCCGGTCATTCTGTTCGAAACCCTGTTTCCAACCGTGCTGGCCGAAAGCTTCGACGGGTTGCGGATTCCGATGAAGGTCGTTGCGACGGATTTCTACACGCAGTCGCAAGTGGTTCTGGACGATGGCCCGCTTCTGCCCGCCATCGCGGCGTCCTCGGCTCTGCCGATGCTGCTCACGCCGGTCGAAATTGACGGCAGGGTTCTGATCGACGGCGGTTTCGTCAACCCGACTCCCTTCGATGTGCTTCAGGCCGATAACCTCCTGACGGTCGGTGTGGATGTGACCGGAAGCGATTTCACCGGCCGTACGGGGCTTCCAGGCGGGATGGAAACCTGGATCGGATCGTTTTCCATCACCTTGCATTCGCTTGTCGCCGCCAAACTCGCCTGCACCCGGCCCGATCTTCTCATCGAACCGCCCATCGGCAGGTTCAAGACCATGGATTTCTTCAAGATCGAAGCCATCCTAACCGCCGCCGAACCGGCGAAAGAGACCTTCAAGCGCGGCTTGTCGGAACTGTTGGACGTTCAATAGTCAAAAGGCGGGATCCCGGCGGGAAAAGATCTCCTTCAGCCTGTCGGCGCGGTCTTGCGTCCATCCTTCGGGTTCGACGACCGCCGCCCAGCCGTCGATATAGTCGGGGGCGATGTAATAGTGGCCGAAGCGGGGGACATCCAGCGCGAACATGCTGTCGAGCGCAAGCTGCAGCATGGTCACCACGGGAAACCAAGAAAGCTTGTCCGAGACGTCTGGGGCTCTTGGAGTATCGAGCCAGGCAGGCGGGCGGATCGCGCTGTCGAAGGTGAAATTGACGATCGGGTCGCTACCATAGTTCAGGAACACGGTGCGGATCGGACCCCAGGGCGCGTAGTCTCCGTCCAGACCGCCATACTGATCCATGACCCGGACGAGAGAACCGTTGCCGAAGTTGGGTCTCCAGGCCGGACTGTCCGGTTTGCGGCGATCGCGGATTTCCGACCAGTATCTGGAAAAGAACGGCGATCCTGTCCACAAGGCGCCTTGGATCGGATCTCCCAGCATGTCCAGCAGAGGCAGGGTCGCCTGCGAGTTGAAAGCTCCCTGGCTCAGCCCGTGCACATAGAGCGCGGGCCGTTCGTCCTTCGGTAATTCGGTCCAGTAGTCGTAGACCGTGTTGAACAGGGCGCGGGCCTGATCGACGCCGTATTCCGGATGCGCCGCGAGGGAGAGCACGCTGGTCAGATAGGAATATTGCACAGCGACGGTGGCGACGTCGCCGGAGAGCATGAAGTCCAGTGTGTCGTGAGCACCGGGATCCATCCAGCCGGTTCCCGGAGGTACGACCACCACGAGAGCCGACCGGTCGAAACCTCCCACGCGGATCAGCTCCCTTAGTGCTATTTCGGCGCGCTCTTGCGCGGTTTCCGCCGACCGGCGCCCGACATAGACCCGGACGGGTTCCATCACCGCGCCGTCCTGAAATTCGGAAATTTCCTCTCGCGTGGGCGCGGTCGCCACATAGTGGCGGCCCCAGCGGCCCATTTCCTCCCACCTGACAAGCGAGGCGGAACTGCCTGTCTTCATGGGATCTTCCGGCTTGGCAATATCCGGTTCGATGAGAATATCGGCCGCCAGGAAAGAGGCGTCGGCCGCCTTGAAGGCCGTGCGCACGAGCGCTCCGTCAATCAATGCCCAAAACAGCCAGCCGACCAGGGCAATCGACAGGACGATCCCGACCCTTTTGGGGACAAGCCTTTGAAGTTGCCTAGAGATCAGACGCCGCACCAAGCCGGCGATCCGGAACAGCAGCCAGAGGCAAAGACTGAGAAGGGTGCCGACGCTGAAAATGTACAAAGGCTCCGCCGTTTCCAGCGGTGGCAGGCCGACGGCCTCGCGCGTGGCATTCTGCCAGCTTGCCGCTTTGGACAGGCTATAGAGAATGATGGCGAGACTGGCCACCAGCGCGGCCAGGCTCCACCAAAACCGGAGTTTGCCCTTCAGCTCCGGCAGTTCCAGATACCGCCACAAGGATCTCAAAAGGAGCGTCGCCTCATAGCCGGCGCAGGCTGCAACGGCGGCCAGTGCGCTCTGGACGAGGGAATCGCGCGGCATCAGCGACGGCGTGAGGGCGGCGCCGAACAGGCTGACCGCGACGACGAGACTGACAGGCGACCAGCCGTCCTTGAAAACCTTCATGATCGCCATGGCCAAATTCTCCCCTCATCGAGCGGTGGGCAAGGTTTTGCACCTTCCCGAAAAACGCGCAACCAACCGGAAACTGCGACGGCAACCCCGAAAATGACGTAACGTTTCATTGAGTTTAGAAGCTTTTAACCGTTCTGGGATCTAATGCTCGCTATTGTGGAAATTTGGGATATCTAAACCTTCCACGGTTATTGAAGACCCAACCGCAGCCATTCCGCAAGTTTCGTGTAAGTTTACCGCGCTAGCTTTGGAAATGGTTGTCCACCACCGGGAAAGGCCGCGAGGAAGGCAAAACCTTGGGGTTTTTACCCAGATTACGACAAACCGGGGGGCACCGGTTCGTCTGAGGACAAGGACACAGACCGGATAGGACTATCGAAAGGACCCGTTTGCGTGGGTTCGAGCATTCTGTCACCAGGGCGGACCATCCGATGCGATTTGATAGACTATTTCATTTAGCCATTCCGGCGCTTTGTTGCCTGTTAGCGATTTTCTTGGGACTAAACGGTTTATATCTGTTCCAGCTTGAGGCCGAAGTGCGTGAAAAGCGGCGCTTCGAGACGGCGGTGCTTGCAGACGCGCTCCGTTTCAATACGTCCAATCTGGAAAGATTGGTTGCCCGGTCTGCGGCCCTCAATTCACAGGACGACCGGACTGCCGCCAAACGGGCCTACGGTCACCTGACCGCTGCCCTGAAAACCTGGAAGGACACCGACCTCGGAACGGTCGGCAGCCAGACCCCTTTGAACAGAACGAGGCTTGAAGGGGTCCTGCAGGAAGGCCTTGAGCTCGCGCCCCTCATGGACCGCCTGGACGACCCCGCATCGACAGACCATGTGCTGTTGACCTTGCAGGACATGGAAACGGCTCTTCAGCAGGTTAACGAGGCGGCCGGTGAAGCTGCCGCCGCGCAGCTCGAAATCAGCCAAAACGTGCTTTTGTTCCACCAGAGGCTCCAGTCCGGTCTGCTGCTTGTGCTGATTGCCGGAGGACTGGCATGGATCTTCTCGCTGCAAAGACGGAACGCAGCCCTGAAAAGAGACAATGGCGCAACCGCAAGGAAGCTCGAAGGCCTTGCCCGCAGGCTGGACTATGACGGTGCCACGGGGTTGATGAACAACAAGATCTTCACCCACAAAGTCTCGGAGGCAATCCAGAGCCTTTCCAAGGGCCAGACAGTGAGCGTTTACTGTATCGGGTTGGAAACCCGCCTGCCGACGACCGGCAGTTTCGACCAAGGCGCCGAAGATGTCATCTTTGCTGCCATCGCCGATCTACTGCGCCATGCAATGGATTCCCTTGGCGGCAAAGGCTGCCTGGCACGGTCCGGCGGCAAGGGCTTTTATGTCATGGCTGTGACCGGAGAGGACTTTGGCCTCGCCATTTCCGATATTTCCAATCGGATCCACGCGCTTTTTCTGCGGCCGGTTGCGACCGAAAAGGGGGCTTTTCTGATTTCACCCGCAATCGGACAGGCCGACACGCAGTCGGTTGACCAGGACGCGGGCGATCTGATCCGCAACGCCGAACTCGCCGTCGCCGACGCCCTCGCAAACGGCCGGCGCAGGGTCGTGGCGTTTCAGCCCGCCATGCGGGCCGAGATCGAACGCCGGGAAATCGTCGAAAGCGCCTTGGCGCGGGCCATAGAAGCCAACGAATGCCTGCCGCATTTCCAGCCGCAGTTCAACCTGAAGACCGGCCGGGTGTTCGGGGTGGAAGCTCTGGCGCGCTGGTACCACTCCGAACTCGGCTGGATTTCGCCTTCCGAATTCATTCCGATCGCCGAAAGCAACGGCGACATCGTGTCCCTTGGCTGGAAGATCCTGGAAACCGCGTGCAACGAGGTGCAATTGCTGCCCGCCGATCTGACGCTTTCGGTCAATCTCTCGGTCGCCCAGATCCTCAGCGACGACGTGGTCGCCATGTTGGACGAATGCCTCGAACGCACAGGATTGCCTGCGACGCGGCTGAAGCTGGAAGTCACCGAAGCCACCATGATGAGCGACCTGAAACGGATCCAGGCGACCCTGACGGAACTCCGCTCCCGCGGCATACGCATTTCCCTGGACGATTTCGGCGTCGGATACTCGGCTCTGGCCTATCTGACGGAGTTTCACTGGGACGAAATCAAGATCGACCGGTCCTTCGCCAGCAAGGCGGTCAAGGACCGGAAATTGCGCGAAGTCCTGAAACTGGTTCTCGGCATCGCCGAAACCATGGGCTCCGAGGTCCTGATCGAGGGCATCGAGACCGTCGAGCAGCGCGATGTTCTGGTCGAACTCGGCTGCAAGAACGGTCAGGGCTACCTGTTCGGCGGGCCGATGGCGATCGACGACATCACGACGCTGTTCTTCCCCGGCCACAAGGATCGCAACTTCATCAAGATCTGAGGCGCCGGCACGGGGCTGCCTGAAGCCCGAACCCGAAAGTTGACGGGCCGCTTTGCAGCGGTACCCGCCAACGCTTCTCAACCACGCTTTCGGGACTTCAATCCGGCATGGACCGCAAGGCCACAGGCCAATGCTGTGGCGCCGAGCAGAAGAGCGGCATGAAACGGCGATCCCAGCAGATGCTGAACGGCGGACTGCCAATCCGCGAAGGCGTGATGATCGCCTGGATGGGCAAATGCCGGCACCGGCGCTATGGCGAGAAGCGTTCCGACAAATACTCGTTTCATTCCGCGATTTCTCCTTGATGCAAACGATGGGTCAGGATCTCCATGAGATCGATATCGGCCCGTTCGGTGAGCGAGACATAGGTGAAGGTCATGGTTTCGCGCGCCTTCACCATCGGACCTGGAAACGGCATGTAGACCAGTTCCCGGGAGGCAAAGGCAGGGGAGGCTGTGCCGATCTGCCAGTTGGAGACGATATTCGCGTCGACCAGATGCTGGATCAGGCCGTCCGCTCCCGGACGGTGAAACGGGATACCGGCAATGCGCAGATAACTTGTCTTGTCTTCCGCAGACCGGAAGCCGTCGATGAAGCTGACAGCAAGCGCCTGAAGTTCCTCTGCCTTCTCCGTAACGGAAACCCCGTGGACATGGGAATGCAGGTGATCCGGGCCGCCGTGATTATGCCCGTGAGGATGCGGGTGATCGTGGGTATGGGTATGGGGATGATCATGATGATGGTGGTGATGCCCATGATGGCTGTGGGTGTGATGCTGATGCGCCATGACGTTACTCCACATCCGGACCGGCCGGTATGGAAACCGGCTTGTCGATGATCGACTTATGCGCGCCCATCTTGCCGTGCGAAACCAGCGTCCCGAGAACGTCGACGATGACACGGGTCGCCAGCAGCGCGGTGATGTCTGAACAGTCGTAAGGCGGCGAGACTTCCACGACTTCCAGGCCGCAGATGCCTTCCTTGGCCACCAGCGACACCAGTTCAAGCGCCTCTCGCGGCAGGAAGCCGCCCGGTTCCGGCCAGCCGGTTCCCGGAACGAACCCGCAATCGACGCTGTCGATATCGAAGGAGATATAGACCGCGTCCGCGTCCTTCCAGGCAAGTTCGAGCGCGCGCGCCGCCGTTTCGGCGAGCCCAAGCTCCTCGACGTCGCGCATGGTGAAAATATTGGTGTTGCGTTCGCGGGCGACTTCCACGCCTTCTCGCGGCACCTGCCAGCCGCCGATGCCGATCTGGACCAGGTTCACCGCCGGAACATTTGCCAGATCCGTCGCATGGAACCAGGGCGTGGTGTGCATGCGTTCGTCGAGATCCTTTTCCTGAATGTCGATATGGCGGTCGAAATGCACGATCCCGATGCGCTTGGACGTGCATTGCGCGATGCCGCGCACGCAGGGAAAGCCGATGGAATGGTCGCCGCCGATCATGATCGGCAGCGCGCCGGAAGAGGCCACATGGGAGACGGCGCGGGTGATCTGGTCGAAGGTCTTTTCGATATTGGCCGGGATCGTGAAGATGTCGCCGACATCGCAGAGCGTCATCTGTTCGCGCAGATCCACACCCATCTCGTAATTGTAGGGCGTATAGAGCGCGGAGATCTTCCGCACGCCCTGCGGGCCGAACCGGGTTCCCGGCCGGTAGGTCGTGCCCCCGTCGAACGGAACCCCGATGACGGCCGCGTCATAGGCGCCAACCTGGGTGACGTCCTCGATATAGGGCGCCTTGAGGAACGTATTGATGCCGGCGTAATGGGGCAGTTCGCCACGCGCAAAGGTCGGGATGGACTTGTCCGTCAGGCAGTCCGAACCGGTCAGCCCCATGCGCAGCGCCCAGGCTTTTTCCTTCTCCCAGGCCGCAGAGGGCAGGGTGCCTTCCTTTTCCGCCGCCTTCCAGCCGCGCAGCTGAAGCTTGTCGAAATCCGGATGATGCCGGCGTTTCAAAAGAGAGCGGGAGATCCGGCCGGCAGCTTTGTGCCGTGTCACCGGGCCGGTCTGATCGAAGATACTCATGGGACATTCCTCATGGCTGGTTGATGGCTGATGGGGGAGCGGCGCCGATCGCGCCGGCGATGTCTTCCGGCTTCTTGGCGGCACCGGATACGGGTGCGTTGAGCGGCAGGTCGTAGGTGATCGTCGCGCCGTAGGCTTCCGGGGCCTGCGGGTCGTGGCGGATCTTGTCGAACACAAGAAGCCGCGTGCCGAGCTTGAAGGCCTCGTGGATGTCGTGCGTGACCATGAAGATGGTCATGCCCAGGTCCTTCCAGAGGCCGAGCAGCAATTCGTGCATGTCCAACCGGATCCCCGGATCCAGCGCGCCGAACGGTTCGTCGAGCAGAAGGATGCCCGGCCTCTTCGCCAGCGCCTGCGCGATGGCAAGCCGCTGCTGCATGCCGCCGGAAAGTTGCGCCGGATACCGGTCTGAGGCCGCCGCGAGCCCGATGCGTTCCAGGATTTCGCCGATATCCTGCCGAGCCTTTTTTCTGGCGGAACCAAACAGCTTTCCCATCAGTGGCGCAGTCTCGAATTCCCGCGCCAGGATCAGGTTTTCGGCGACCGTCAGGTGAGAAAAGACGGAATATTTCTGAAAGACGATGCCGCGGTCCGGTGTCGGTTCTTCCGGCAGCGGATGGCCATCGAGCAGGATCGTGCCATGCGTCGGATGTTCCTGGGAAAGCAGCATCCGCAGGAAGGTGGATTTGCCGCAGCCGGACGCTCCGACGATGGTGCAGAAGGACCCTGTGGCGACGTCGAGATTGACGCGCTCCAGCACCGGCATCCCGTCGTAATATTTGGACAGTCCCTGGACAGAGAGCTTCGTAGAAGTGGTCACAGCGCGTCGCCTCCCAGGTGATGCCAGCGGAAGGCGCGGCGGGAGAGCAGGAGCAGGGCCCTGTCGAGCAGAAATGCGAGCAGGGTGATCCAGACCACATAGGGCAGGATCACGTCCATCGCGAGATAACGGCGGACGAGAAAGATCCGGTAACCGAGCCCCGAGGTGGACGCGATCGCTTCGGCGGAAATCAGGAAGATCCAGGCCGGCACCAGGCTGAGACGCAGGCAGGAAATCAGCCTCGGCAGGACCTGCGGCAGAACCAGGCGGGTAACCATCTGCCAGACGGACGCGCCGAGCGTTTCCGCCTTGATGATCATTTCCTTCGGGATATCGAGGACGGCCTGTGCCGTGTAGCGGATCATCACCGGTGCGGTGCCGATGACGATCAGCGCGATCTTGGCCATTTCTCCGAGACCGAAAACGATGAACAGGATCGGCAGGATGGTGATCGGCGGAATGAGCGAGAAGGTCGCCAGGTAAGGCGCCAGCGCACTGCGTATGTGCGGAATGAAACCGATGGAGATGCCGATAAGAAGCGCCAGCAAGGTCGAGATAGTCATGCCGGTCCCAAGGCGCCACAGGCTGTCGAAGGTGTCGAGCCAGAGCAGAAGATCGCCGGATCTGCGGTCGGGCACCGCGGCCATGCGCCAGAAGGCCTCGCCCATGCTCTGCAGCGAGGGCAAAAGCTTGTCGGCCGGGTTGTCCAGCCGCCGGTAATGGCTGGCAACCGCATAGGCGGCAACCGTTGCCACGAAGGGCAGGAGACCAAGGGCGGTGGCCGTGACCCTGGAGGGTTTCCGGTTAATGATGCGCATGAAGGGTCCGTCGTTTCCCTGGCGGGTGTCCTGTCTGGCGACCCGGCTCACGGGGAGCCGGGTCTAAGGAGGTACTTCTAGGTACTTCCGGGACCTAGAGAGAGCCGTCAGCCGCCATCTGCATGAAGGCCGGATCGAAGCGCAGTTTGACGTTGTTGGCATCCCCGTAGGTCGACCCGTCCGCAAAGGCCACGCCGACAAACTCGGGGCTCGGAGCGCCTTCGCCGAGAATGCCCTTGTCGAACAGGAACTCGGCAACGAATTTCATCGTCTCGGGCAGTTCGGCCGATTTGGTGAACGCAACGGCTTCGGCAGGCGTGTAGAACATCTTGGTGGTCGCAAGCTGGGCATCGTAGCCGGCAAGGTCCGTTCCGGAGGCTTCCGCCATCGCGGTTCTTGCGGCAATGCCTTCGTCGCTGTCGGAGGACATGACCGCCATCAGCTCGTACCAGGCCCCGACCAGTGCCTTGCCGAAATCCGGATTGTCGGCGAGGGTTTCGGTATTGACCATCATGATGTCGATGATCTCACCGGGAATGCCGGAACTGTCGAACACCTTGGTTGCGTTGGGCTGGGCTTCGATTTCGGACAGCAGCGGATTCCAGGTCACGACGGAAGTGACGTCCGGAGTGGCATAGGCGGCGATCATGTCGGCGTCGGAGGTGTTGACGACCGTCAGATCCTTTTCGCTCAAGTCGACGGTATCCAATGCGCGGGCGAGCAGATAATGGGAGACGGAGAGCTCGACCAGATTGACGTTCTGGCCCTTGATGTCGGCCAGTTCTGTCTTGTCCTTCAGGATGATGCCGTCATTGCCGTTGGAATAGTCGCCGACGATCAGAGCGGTGGTGTCGACCCCGCCGCCTGCCGGGATCGACAGTCCGTCCATGTTGGTCATGGAGCAACCGTCATATTCACCGGCGGTATACTGGTTGATGGATTCCACATAATCGTTGATCTGCACGATCTCGACATCGATGCTGTATTTGTCGGCCCATTTTTTCATGATGCCGCTATCCTGGAGATAGCCCCAGGGCATCCAACCGACATAGATCGACCAGCAGACCTTGAAGTCTTTCTTTTCTTCGGCCTGAGCGGAGGTGAAGGACAGCGGCAATGCGAGCGCTGCGGCGAGAAGGGAAGCTTTGGCAATCGATTTCAGCATCTGTGCGCGTCTCCTGTCTTGGGCCCGCAGCAACGGTCCGCGAAACGGAGCGCTTGAAACGGGCTTACGTCATGAGGGTTCTTGCGCACGGCCGGGAGCAGGTTCGCGCGCGCGAAACCTCGTGCAGTTGTCTCCCGGGTTTTTGTCCCGCCGTGTCACCGGACTATGTCGGCTGACGCCTTGAGTGTCCGGCTTGCACCTCTCGGTCCTGCGTCGTTGCCGACCGGATCCCTAGGCGCGCTGCACAGGGATTGATCAAGCAAGGGAGATGCCAAACACGCAATTCTGAGAATTGGTGAAGAAAAACAAAAGGATAAGCAAAATCGGGAACATTTACACCCCGGACAGGGCAATCCGGCCACGTCCTGATTGACCAAAAAACAGGCAGAGATGGGCAGTTCCCGGTCATTTTGACAACACGCATGCGCCTTATCGTGGTTTATGCTGCAAGGAGGACGCGTCTAGATCAACGGACGTGCAACCGAAACCGGTTGAACGTCCAAAAGTTGATCGATCTTGAAATGTTAGAGCATCTTATCTGCGTTCAATTGAACGCAGGATGCTCTGGAGGAGGCTGCGCGATGGGCCTGCGCTTTATCTTCATGCTGACCCGCAATGACCGCACCGTGCCGGAAGCCGCGGACCATCTGGCGACCGCCCTGTCGCTCGGCGTCCGCCATGTCGGCTTCAAGGATATCGGCCTTCCAGTGGATGAGCTGAAAGAGCTCAACAGGATGATCAAGGACAAGGGCGCGACATCCTATCTGGAGGTGGTGTCGCTCGACCGGGAGAGCGAACGGATCTCGGCGCGCGCCGCGATCGAGATCGGTGTCGACGTGCTTCTCGGCGGCACGCGCATGGACGACGTTCTGCCGATCATCAGCGGCAGTGGCCTCCGGTACTACCCCTTCGCGGGCCACATCACCGGCCATCCGAGTGTGCTTGAAGGCTCTATTGAGGAGATCGCCGCAAGCGCGCGCGACATCGTCTCCCGGGAGGGCGTCGACGGGCTGGATCTGCTCGCCTACCGTTCGCCCGGCACAGACATCCCCAAGCTTATCGAGGCGGTCTGCACGGCGGCCCGAAAGCCGGTGATCGTCGCCGGCTCCATCGCCAGCCGGGACCGCATCGAGACCGTGCGCGCGGCGGGAGCGGCCGGGTTCACCATCGGAACGGCCGCGCTTGACGGGGTCTATCCGGCGGATGGCAAGGACCTGGACGCACAGCTGAGCGCCATCATCCGCGACGTGGCGGACCTCAACGGTCACCTGTCTCCCTTCGGCAAGAAGAACCTCGATGCGGCTTTCTCCAGTCTCAACGAGACCAAATCGCCCCGGGCGGCAGGGCAGGTGAACGGCATGCAGATCCGCCTTGCCCGGTTTCAGGGTCAGTTCGGCTGGAGTTTCCACCCGACGGGAGATCAGTTGTTCCTCGTCCATCACGGACGCCTGCTGATGCGCTTTCGCGACCGGGAGGAAATCGTCGAGCAGGGCGAATTCATCGTCGTTCCGCGCGGGGTCGAACACTGCCCCGTCGCGCTGACCGATGTCTGCGAGGCGGTTCTGCTGGAACCCGGAGCGGCAACCGGTGGTGCCGGAGAAGGGCGGCTGGTGTCCGATCTGGCTGGCGCCTGAGGCTCAGGACCTCCGGGCGCAAACCCTGCGGGCGATATCGACGAAGGCCCGAAGCTTCGGCGCCTGGGTGGCGCGTTGCGGAAAATAAAGAAACAGGCCCGGCTCGTCGCAGGACGCTTCAGGCAGGACCTGCACAAGCCGGCCATCGGCCAGCAGATCGCGCACCAGCGGTTCGAACACATAGACAATGCCGATATCCGCCAGCGCTGTCTCAACCGCCTGGCTGGCATCGCTGAGGATCAGGGGACCGGAGACATCGACCTCGACCGGCTCGCCTGCGTCGACAAGATCCCAGCGGTAAAGGCCTCCGGACCCGGGCAGGCGGAAGCCGACACAGGCATGATCCGACAGATCGGCAATCGTCTGCGGCGTTTCATGCCGCGCCAGATAATCCGGCGAAGCCGCCATGATCGCCTGGAATGGCGGTGTTAGCCGAACCGCCACCATATCCTGCGAGATCATTTCTCCGAGCCGTACGCCGGCATCGAACCCTTCCGCGACAATGTCGGTCAGACTGTCGTCGGCAAAGAGTTCGACGGTCACATTGGGATGGGCAAGCGCCATTTCCGTAACGATTTCCGTCAGAACCATCCGGATCGCGACATGCGAGGTGTTGATCCGCAAGAGCCCGGCGGGATTGTCGCGTGTCGAGCGCGCGTGCTCCATCGCTTCCGCAATGTCGGAGAAGGCCGGGCCGAGAGCCGCGACGAAGGCGGCTCCGGCCTCCGTCAGATGCACGCTGCGGGTGGTGCGCGCAAAGACCGGGACGCCCAGCCGGTCCTCAACGGTCCGCACCGCATGGCTGACAGCGGAGGGACTGAGGTTCAGCTCGGCCGCCGCTGCCGCGAACCCGCCGCGCCGGGCAACCGCCATGACAATTGGTAGATGGGAAAGGAGATCGCGATCCATTCATGAGGAGTATCGAATAATATATGAAATTTGAATAGCCTTATCGTTTTACCAACGAGCGGCGATCTTCTCCCGGCAACGGAATTTCTTCCACGCGGCCCAGGAGGCGATCATGCAATACACCACACTCGGCAATTCCGGCCTGCGCGTCAGCCGCCTGGCGCTCGGCACGATGACTTTTGGCGAAGACTGGGGCTGGGGAGCCGGCAGGGAACCGGCGCAAGCCATGTTCAACCAGTTTGTCGAAGCCGGCGGCAACCTGTTCGACACCGCCGATCTTTACGTCGGCGGGACAAGCGAGGAATGGCTGGGCGCCTTCATTACGGAAAGCGGCCTGCGCGACCAGGCCGTGATTGCGACCAAATTCAGCTTCAACAGCCGGCCGGGCGATCCCAATGCCGGCGGCAACGGCCGCAAGACGATGATTTCGGCACTGGAAGGCTCGCTGAAACGGCTTGGCACCGATTATGTCGATCTTTTCATCCTGCATTGCTGGGACAGGATGACGCCAATCGACGAGGTCATGCGCGGCTTCGATCACCTCGTCCAGTCGGGCAAGGTGCGTTATGTCGGCCTCAGCAATGTGCCCGCCTGGGTCGCCTCCCGCGCACAGACGCTTGCCGAATTGCGGGCTTACGAACCGCTGGTGACCTTGCAGATGGAATATTCGCTGGCCGAACGCGGCGTCGAGGCGGAATTCGTGCCGCTGGCAAAGGCGCACGGCTTGGACCTGATGGTCTGGAGCCCACTGGCGAGCGGGCTTCTGAGCGGCAAATACCGTCCGTCGGAAACCGGAACCGAAGGCCGGCTGGCGACGCTGAAGGACAGCGGCAATCCCGCCTTCGAGAAATTCACCGACCGTAACTGGGCAATCGTCAAGGAACTCGAAAAGGTCGCCATGGAAACGGGTCGGGACATGGCGCAGGTGGCGATTAACTGGGTTGCGAACCGATCCGGTGTCGCCTCAGTCCTCTTGGGCGGTACCCGGCCAGAGCATATCGCGGGCGGCCTCAAGGCGCTCGATTTCTGCCTGTCGGAAGATCATCTGGCACGCCTCGACGCCATCAGCCGACCCGCGCCCGGCTATCCCTACAAGTTTTTCGGGCCGGAGATTCAGGGCATGCTCACGGGCGGCACGGAGATCGTGCTGCACTGACCGTCCCACCACTTGAGCACCCTCAGCGCGCGCAGGGTCAGCCACCTCGATGGTTTTCCCGGTCCGTCATCGATCTCGAACCAGACCCGGCCCGGAAGCTGCCGGTCAAGCAGCCAGGCGCCGTTCTTCAGGCCCCTGGAGCGGACATACTCCACCGCTTCGCCGAGTCGTGCATCCGGCTTCGTTCCATCGTGCAGGGTGTCGGCGCGGAAATAATCGAGCGCGCGCAGCACGTCGTAGTGCCAGCGGTACGGATAGAGCAGGGACAGGAAGCGGTCGTCCGCCGGCTCACCGGTCCTGAGACTGCGGAAGAGATGACGTTTCAGAAGGTAGTCTTCACCGGATTTGCGCGCCGCCCGGGAGGCCGGTGAGCCGCCGGTGGCCTTCTCGTATTCCAGAAGCCCTTCGAGCACGTTGATCGTGCTGGCGAAGGAGGAGCAGGCCGAGCCGTTGATCCGCTCGCAGTTCCAGCCGCCGTCGCACTGGCGATCGCCGAGAAGCCGGTCGGCGATTCCCGAGACATCGACGCCGAAATAGGCGCCGTCGGCGAGGGTCCGGCCGTTGATGCATTCCTCGGTCTCTCCCTCCCAGAAGGGTTGGCCGCCTTCGTCCCAACGGGCATTTTGGCCGACAAGCGCGACGGAGCGCCGTGCAGCGGCACTTTCCGGATCAAGCCCGAATTCTCTGAGCTGGGTCAGGCAGAAAGCGGTCGCCGTCCAGGGCTGGCCTTCTTCCTCCCAGAGCTTGCGGGTGAAGCCAGCGGGAACAAAAGCGCCTCCCGCCCATTGACCGTCCTCGTCCTGCAGGGAGAGCAGCCGCGCACCCCAGCCCTGTGTCTCGACCTTCGCCCGCTCGGCTGCCCATTCGTCTTCCGGCGTCTCAAGGAGATCGCGCATCACCTGCCAGCGAATCGCCGGGTCGGAAGTGAGAAGCCAGTCTGTGACAGCGGGTCCTAAGGTCACGAAAGCGGCTTTCCTGTCTGGGGCGTTTGAACGGAAAATTCAATCTTACGGCGAGTGGGAGCTGCATAACAATGGCGTTCCGGATGCTCGTCTTTCACCAGCATAATGAATTGGTGCCGAGCGTCATCAAATACTTATGCGACGTTTAATAAAGCTTGCGCATTTTCCGGCAGCCATCGTCAATCGGCTGACATCTTTCGAGGTGATCATTAACCGGTTGTAGTAAATCAAAGTTTCCCGCATCCGTAGTTTATACTATAGTAAAAATTGTCGCTCCGCCGGGGGCATCGAGAAAGCTACGGATAAGGAAATGCATCCGTAAGAACAAAGACGCATATCCCGAGGGAGAGCAAGCGATGAGCGATGACAGAGCGTGGCCCACGCGGCGTGCGGTCCTGCTGACCGGTACTGCCACACTTGCCATCCTGGCGCTTCAGGACACTCCCGCCGCTTTCGCACAGGGAGCGCAGGAGACCATTACAGGCTACGAGCCGGTCTTTTTCACCAATGACGAGTGGATCTTCGTCCTCGCGGCGACCGACCGGCTGATCCCCGCGGAAGGCGAAGGGCCGGGAGCGCTCGCCACGCTTGTTCCGCGGTTCATCGACCGGCAGCTCGCAGGCAATTACGGCAAGGCATTGTCGTGGTACATGGAGGGGCCGCATACGCCCGAGGCCAGTCCGCTATTCGGCTTTCAGTCAGCACTGACGCCCGCTGAAACCTATCGTACCGCCATTGCCGGAATCGATGCCTTTTGCCGCGACACCCACGGCAAGCCTTTCGCAGACCTGACGCCGGACGATCAGGATAGCGTGCTCGGCGACCTCGAAGCCGACAGGATCACACTGAAAGGCGTTGCAGCTTCGACCTTCTTCGAATTTCTGCTTGCCAACACCAGGGAAGGCTACTTCTCCGATCCGCGCTACGGCGGCAATTCGGGAATGGCCGCCTGGGTTTATATCGGATTTCCCGGCGCCAGGGCGAGTTTCCGCGAATGGGTCGGCCAGCACAACACGCCCTATCCGCTGGGACCTGTCAGCATCGGTGGGGAAAGGGCCTGAGGATGGCGCGTACAGAGAAAAAGGTCGATGCCGTCATCGTGGGACTGGGCTGGACCGGCTCCGTCATGGGCATGGAGCTCACGGATGCCGGGCTCGATGTCGTCGCGCTGGAGCGGGGCCCGGACCGCCGGACCGTGCCTACCTTCGCCTATCCGAAGATTGCCGACGAGCTTCGTTATGCGGTCCGCTACGATTTGATGCAGCGTCCCGCCGACAGCACCGTCACTATCCGGCATCACGCGGGCCAGACGGCTCTGCCATACCGCCGTCTCGGCTGTTTCCTGCCCGGTGCCGGGGTCGGCGGCGCGGGCGTTCACTGGAACGGACTGTGCTGGCGGCCGAATGCCGAAGAGCTGCGGCTGAAATCCTACATCACCGAACGTTTCGGCACCGGCCTCATGCCCGAGGACATGACCGTCCAGGATTTCGGGGTCACCTACGAGGAGCTGGAGCCTTATTTCGACCGCTTCGAGAAGATCGTCGGGGTCTCGGGCAAGGCCGGCAATATCGGCGGCAGGATCGAAGAAGGAGGCAACCCTTTCGAGGCGCCGCGCTCTTCGGAATATCCGATGCCGCCTCTCGAACAGACCTATGACGGGCTGATCTTCGAAAAGGCTGCGCGCGACCTCGGCTACCATCCGTTTCCGAAGCCTGCCGCCAATGCTTCGCAGGCCTACACCAACCCGTATGGCATGCAGCTCGGCCCGTGCAACTATTGCGGCTTTTGCGAACGCTACGGCTGTCTCAACTACTCGAAATCGTCGCCGCAGACCTGCGTGCTCGACGCTCTCTATCAGCGCCAGAATTTTTCCTACCGCCCCAATGCGGCGGTGCTGCGCGTCGAGCTGGCCGCCGACGGCAAGACGGCGACAGGCGTCACCTATGCCGACGCGCACGGCGAGGAAGTGTTTCAGCCCGCCGATCTCGTGCTTCTGTGCGCATTCCAGCTCAACAACGTCCACCTGATGCTGGTCTCCGGAATCGGCAAGCCATACGATCCGTCGAGCGGCGAGGGGACTGTCGGCCGCAACTACGCCTACCAGATGACCGGCGAGACGACGCTGTTCTTCAAGGATATCGCGTTCAATCCCTTCGTGGGGGCGGGGGCGAGCGGCATGGCGATCGCCGACCTGGGGCTCAGCCGGATGGATTTCGCCAAGAACGGCTTCATCGGCGGCGGCTATCCATCCTCGCAACAGACCAACGGCCAGCCGATCCACAATCTGCCGCTCCCTGAAGGAACGCCGCGCTGGGGGGCAAGCTGGAAGAAGGCCGCCGGCGACCATTACGGGCATTCGGCCACCATCGTGCTGCAATCGTCCAACATGCCTTATCGGGATTGTTATCTCGACCTCGATCCAACCTACAAGGACCGGTACGGGCGGCCGCTCATGCGCATGACCTTCGACTGGCGTGAAAACGAACTGAAGCAGGCCGCATTCTTCAAGGACAAGATCGCGGAGATCGGCCGTGCGATGGGCGCCGACAGCCTTACAGCAGCCTATCCGAGCGGCCATTTCGACACGCGGCCCTACCAGTCCACTCATACCGTCGGTGGCGCGGTGATGGGCGCGGACCCCGGGACGTCGGCGCTCAACCGCTATCTTCAGAGCTGGGACGTCCACAACGTCTTCGTTCCCGGTGCAAACGCGTTTCCGCAGAACTTCGAATATAATCCGACCGGCCTGGTCGGAGCCCTGACGCTGTGGGCCGCCCGCGCCATCCGGCAGGACTATCTGCCCAATCCGGGGCCTCTGGGATGAGGGGCATGAAGACACTCCTGACCGGCATCTGCCTTGTCCTGCTCGCCGCACCGGCGTTAGGCCAGGACGACGATGTTTCCGCGGGCCGCTATATCGCCCAACTCGGCGATTGCGCGGCCTGCCATACGGCGCCGGGCGGCAAACCCTTTGCCGGCGGGCTCGCAATCGACAGTCCCTTCGGTACGATCTACACGACGAATATCACACCCGATCCGGTGCACGGCATCGGCAGCTATTCGCTTGAGGACTTCGACAAGGCCGTCCGCCGCGGCATCCGCAAGGACGGCGCCAATCTTTATCCTGCCATGCCGTATACGTCCTATGCGAAGGTTTCGGACGACGACATCAAGGTCCTCTACGAATACTTCATGAAAGGGGTGGGGCCGGTGCCGGTGGCCGCCCCATCCTCCGACCTCAAGTTTCCCTTCAACATCCGTTTCGGGCTGGAGGGCTGGGACATCGTCAACCGCCCGGCAATCGGCTTCTCGCCGCCGTTCGACGACGACCGGCTCAACCGGGGCGCCTATATCGTCGAGGGGCTGGGCCACTGCGGCGCCTGCCATTCGCCGCGCGACCTGATGCAGGCCCAGGAAGGCTACGACGCATCGAGCGACACTTTCCTGACCGGCGGCCAGCTCGGCGTGTGGGCGGTTCCCGATCTGCGCGGGCCCGCAAGCGCGCCGCAAGCCTGGAGCGCGGAGGAGCTTGTCGACTATCTCACCACCGGGCGGAACACGTACACCGCCGCCACGGGCGAGATGGGCCTCGTGGTGGAGCGCAGCATGCAGCATGCGACGCCTGAGGATATCGATGCGATCGTCGCCTATCTGAAAGCGATCGGAACACCGCCCAAGCAGGCGGACGATGCTCTTGCCAAAACCGACGAGACGACCGCGATGCTGACGGCAGCGCAGCCGGACATGCCGCTCGGTGCGCGCCTTTATCTCGACAATTGCGGGGCCTGCCATCTGGTCGACGGACGGGGCGCTCCACGCGTCATTCCCAGCCTCATCGGCAATTCGGCAGTGCTTGCGGAGGAGCCGGGAGGGCTCATCGCGGTGATGCTCAACGGTGCGCAGATGCCGTCGACGCGTAAATCGCCGGGCGCCCTTGCCATGCCTGGCTTCGGCGACCGCCTCTCCGACGCGGAGGTGGCCGCACTCGCAAGCTTCGTTCGCGCGGGATGGACCAACGACGCCGGCGCGGTCGACCAGGAAACGGTTCGCAGGGTGCGCGGGCAACTCTGAGGCTGGAACCGGAGGTTTCGGCCGGGAAGGCTGCCGAAACCTTCAAGCAGAAAGGAAAGACGGTATGAGCAGCGACTCCCCGAACGTTTCCGAGTTCATCGTGAAATGTCTCGAAAACGAAGCGGTCGATTTTGTGTTCGGAATCCCGGGGGAAGAAAACATTCCCTTCGTCGATGCGATCAACGGATCCTCGATCCGCTTCATCCTGGCGCGTTCCGAGCAGGGAGCGTCGTTCATGGCCGACATGTATGGCAGGGTCACGGGCAAGGCCGGCGTGTGCGCCGCCACTCTGGGGCCCGGCGCGATCAACCTGCTGCTCGGCGTCGCCGACGCTCATGCCGACAGCACGCCCCTGGTGGCCATCACGGCACAGGTCGGCCTCAACCGCATCTACAAGGAAACCCACCAGTTCATCGATCTCGTCAAGATGTTCGAGCCGGTGACGAAGCGGTCGAGCATGGTCGTGAGCCCGGATGCATCGGCCGAAATGGTGCGTGACGCCTTCAAGGTCTCCGAGACAGAGCGGCCGGGGGCGGTCTACCTCGCAGTGCCCGAAGATGTTGCGGCAATGCCGGTCAGTTCCTCCCTGACGCCGCTGCCCGTCAATGTGGTCGCCGCCGAGTCGCCGTCCGAATCTCAGGTCGACAAGGCCGTCGCTGTTCTCAATGCTTCCAAGAAGCCCATAGTCCTGGCCGGTCACGGTGCCGCCCGCGCCCATGCGCAGGACGCGCTCGTGCGCTTCTCCGAGACGCTGAATATTCCAGTCGCGACGACCTTTCACGGCAAGGGCGTGATGCCGGACGACCATGCCAACGCGCTCGGCGCCGTCGGCTTCATGGTGCATGACTACGTCAATTTCGGCTTCGACGAGGCCGACACCATCATTGCGGTCGGATACGAACTCCAGGAGTTCCCGCCCGCCCGCATCAACCCGGACGGCACAAAGAAGATCATCTACATCCACCGCTTTCCCGCGGTCGTCGACGCCAGCCTGGAAATTTCGGCCGGGATCGAAGCCGACATCCCGGCTGCTTTGGACGCGCTTACGGCGAAGGCCAAACCCAAGGAAGGCTGCGATGCGTCCAGTTGCCGGGTCAAGAAACTGCTCGCGGCGGAGATCGAAAAGGGCCGCAATTCGTCCGACTGTCCGATGAAACCGCAACGCATCGTCGCCGATGTTCGCGAAGCGATGGGACCGGACGACATTGTTCTGGCGGACACCGGCGCCATCAAGATGTGGTTCGCGCGCCTTTACCCGACCTACCGCCCGAACACCTGTCTCATCTCCAACGGTCTCGCTACGATGGCCTTCGCATTGCCGGGTGCGATCGGCGTCAAGCTCGCCGACCCGAAACGCAAGGTGCTTGCCGTCATGGGCGACGGCAGCTTCATGATGAACTCGCAGGAAATCGAAACCGCGCTGCGCGAAAACGTGCCGATCGTGATCCTGATCTTCGTCGACCGAAGCTACGGGCTGATCAAGTGGAAGATGGATCTCGAAATCAAGCACCATTCGCATGTCGACTTCCAAAATCCAGACTTCGTCGCCTACGCGAAGAGTTTCGGCGCAACCGGTTACCTTATCGAAGCCGCGGACGAGTTGTTGCCGACACTCAAGAAGGCATTGTCGGAGCACACAGTGTCGATCATAGCCTGCCCGGTCGACTATTCGGAAAACGACAAGCTGACGGATCAGCTCGGCGAACTTCTGCAGGCGATCTGACGTCCGGAATGACGCACGGAACCTTGAAAGGAGACGCCTGCCAGGGTGAAATACCTGCCAGGCGTTTTTTTGATCCAGGGAGCTGTGAGCCGTGCCGGAAGGTTTCGAAGCAGACGGTGTGTGGAAAGCCCGCGGCCGGGGCTTCCAGATGGGAGTGATCCAGCCGGACGGCGTGACCGTTCACCTCACCGGACAAGTGGCGTGGACGGCCGAAGAGGAAATCGCGGGCAAGGGCGATGTCGAGGCGCAGACCCGGAAGTGCTTCGAGAATATCGCCCTTCTTCTGGAAAAGGTCGGCGGCAGGCTCTCCGATATCGTCGCCATCACCACCTATTATACCGACCGCGCGCAACTGCCTGTCATTCAGAAGGTCCGTCTGGAATTCCTAGAGCCGGAAACGGCCCCGACTTCGACGTCCGTCATGGTCGCCGGGCTCGGACACGCGGATTTCCTGGTGGAACTGACCCCGGTTGCCGTTATTCCCCACGACCGGTTCGTCGCGCTGTGACCGATCGGTCCCGATTGCGTTTGGACCTAAGTTCAATCCCGGGATGCCGGAATATTGCCATTTACCTCCCGGCTGGGCGGCAAGCCGAATTTCCGGCTGTAGTCGCGGCTGAAATGGGTCGGGCTTTCGTAACCCACGCTGTAGGCGGCCTCGGAAACCGAATGGCTTTCCACCAGGAGCAGGGCGCGCGCCTCGATCAGGCGCAGGTCTTTTTGATATTGCAGCGGCGTCGTGCCCGTGACCGCCTTGAAGTGCTGGTGAAAGGACGACGCACTCATGCCCGCGGTTTTCGCCAGCTCCGGCACACTGAGCGGAGACCGGAACTCGGCTCTCACCTTTTGGATGGCCTTCGCGATCCGGCTGGCGTGGCTGTCCGCCACAAGAAGATTGCGCAGCATTCCGCCGATCGGAGACAGTAGAAGACGGTAATGGATTTCGCGCCGGATGGAAGGACCGAGGACCTTTGCGTCCAAAGGGTTGTCCGTGAGTTCGAAATACCGGATCAGCGGCGCGAGCCATGCCGGTTCGGCCGGCCCTGCGCAAATCGCGCGGGCGCGGGCGCCGGTCACACGTGCATCGGCAACCTGGTCGTAAAGACTGCGAAGCAGCCCCAGATCGAGCGACAGGATCGCCGCGAGATACGGCTCCTCGACGCTCGCCCTGGTGATCCGCGACACGACGGGCAGGTCATGGCTGACGAGCAGGGCATCGCCCGGCGCGAGTTCTGCGAATTGATCGCCAATGGAAACCATTTTCCTGCCCTGCAGGATCAGGCAGACAACGGGTTTGTAAACAGCCGCCTCGACGTCGCTTTCCGCTTCCCTACGGAAAACGGACAGGCCGGGCAGACCTTGAAATATTTCCGTCTTATCAGAGCTATACCGGCTAGAGAGATCGATCAGGTGGGGCAGGTTCATGTGTTTCTCCTGTTCCCGCTCTTATCAGACCACGCGGACTCGCGCAGCAGATAGTTCATTTCTTCGGAGAAACGGGCAGGTCTTGCGGAGGATGTGGCAGGCGCGGAAGGACGTTCCCGGATATCGGTTTTCACCAGCAGATCGTCGCAAACGGAGAGCATTCGATGTCATCCATTCAAAGCCAGTTCCTCGACCTGACCGCGCATCACGCCGGATATGACGCGATCGACCCCAGCACGGCTCTGAAGGAAAGCGCCGCGGACAAGGTCGTCTTCATCACCGGCGCCTCCCGGGGGATCGGCCGCGCAACCGCCATTGCCTTCGCCGAAGCCGGCGCCAGGGCGGTCTATCTCACCGCAAGGTCGGAGGCCGCCCTTCGGGAAACGCGGAACCTCGTCGAAAAGGCAAATCCGGAAACGCTCTGCACCTGGTCCGTCTGCGACGTCACCAGCGCGGCCGAGGTCGAGGCCTCGGTTCTGGATTGCGTGGAAAAATTCGGCGGCCTCGACGTGGCGGACGCCAATGCCGGTTATCTCGACAAGTGGACGAAAATCGGCGTCTCCGATCCCGCAAGCTGGTGGCGGAGTTGGGAGGTGAATGTCAGGGGCGTCTATCACGTGATCCGCTTCACGCTTCCCCATCTCGCCGTATCCGCGAAGAAACGCGCTGCCGAGGGGGCGAGCGGCGGTCACCTCATCCTGCTCTCGTCTGTCGGTGCGCAGTTCGTCATGCCGACGGCGTCCGACTACCAGACATCGAAACACGCCATCAACCGCCTGTGCGAATTCGTCCAGGCCGACCACGGCGAGGACGGCATCAAATGCTTCGCCATCCATCCGGGTGGCGTTTCGACCGACCTCGGGCGCAACATGCCGGAAGCGCTGCATGCCCGTCTCGTCGACGACCCGGACCTGGCGGCCTCCTTCGCCGTCTGGCTCTGCTCCGGCCAGGCGGACTGGGCCAAGGGCCGGTACCTGAGCGCCAATTGGGACGTCGGCGAACTCACCGCGCTCAAGGAAGAGATCCTGCGCGACGATCTGCTGGTGAACCGCCTGCGAGTCAGAGCGTGATGTTTGAAACCGCCCCGCGCAAGAGAGGGAAGTCATGTTCAATCACGTGATGGTCGGATCGAACGACATAGAACGCTCCAGGCGCTTCTACGATGCGGTGCTCGGGGTTCTCGGCGCCGGAGAGCCGCTGCGCAACGAAGCCGCGTCTGGCCACATCCGATACTTCTACCGGCACGGCGGTAACACGTTCGGCATAAGCGAGCCGATCGACGGCGCCCCCGCCACTTTCGCCAACGGCGGCACGATTGCCTTCAGATGCGGTTCGCCGGAGCAGGTGCGGGCATTTCACGACACCGCGGTCGCGCAAGGCGGCACCTCGATCGAGCAACCGCCGGGCACCCGTCATACCGATATCGGCTCCTTCTACCTGGCCTATATGCGCGACCCGGACGGAAACAAGCTCTGCGCGCTTTGTCGGGAACAGGTGGAGTGAAGGGGAGGGGAATAAAGAAAATGATGATGGCAGAGAAGGAAGGGCAAAGGTGGAAACCGGCGGACCTTCTGGGAGAAAGCCCGAACTTTTCGAGGATCTTTTCAAAGAGCTTGAGAATTGGGAAGCGGTTTTGAAGGCGTTGCCCGATTTCCACGTGGATTGGAATTCATGAAATGGGACATTGCCCCAATGGCCGCAAGGAGCCCGATCTGCCCCTTCGTCACAGTGCAGCAAGTGTCTGAAAAAAATGCGAACCGCGCCTCTCGCCTAACGCCGATTACATGCTTCCCTCAAAAGGACGTATATCCTGTCAATGACTTTCCGGACTTCGGGCAGGTAGCGGTCTTCGTGATGCATCACGAGCCATTGGTCATGATCCAATTCTTCAATCGTTGGCGACATGCGCTTCAACGTTTCGATCCCTTCACCGATGAAGGTCGGCAGGATCGCCCGAGCCTCGCCGGCGAGTGCGAGGTCCAGTGCGTTTCGCGGGCTGGTGACCTCAATGCTGGCCTCTGATGACCGGTTGGCCTTGAGCCAGCGTGCCGACGGCGTCGAGCCGAGGACCTGTGCCCACGGGACCTGGGCAGGGGTGGTTGCATAGACCGCGAACCGAACCCGTCCGATCCTGCGACCGGCCAACCCGACGTCGTCCGGACGGTGATTGCGGATACCAATCACGGCTTCGCGGTGTGCGATGTCCAGAACTTGGTCCGCCGCAATGAACCTCAACCTGATCCTGTCGGTTCCGGTGATCCGTGGCAGGTGGTTGCAGAGGTGGTATGTCACCCAGGTTCCGGCGGAAACCTTAACGGTCGGGACCGACCGACCGGTGTCCGCGAGGAGTGGCAGGACCTGTCCTTCCACCACTTCGGCGGTCTTCAAGAGGGCTGCTCCGCTGTCGGTGATCTCATAGCCACGCGCCAGGCGCCTAAACAGATCGCGCCCCAGCCGTCTTTCGAGTTCGATCATCCGACGCCCCAACGTCGGAGGACTTTTTCCGGTAGATTCAGCCGCTGCAGCCAACCCTCCCTCGCGGGCGACGGCTAGGAACAGACGCAGATCGTCCCAATCGAAGATCGTGTCATTCATGAAATGATCATTGCAAAACATTTCGTGGAGTTAAAGGCATTTCCGTTGCTCCATGGTGAGGCTAAGCATTTGAGGAGAGCCGAGATGCGTTTTCTAGATCAGGAGATCAATCCGCTGGGAATGGGATGCTGGCCGATCGGAGGCCCGATGTTTTCGGGCAACCAACCGCTCGGCTACGCGAACTCCGACGACGCGGAGTCCATTCGAACGATTCACGCTGCCCTGGCCGGAGGCATCACACTTTTTGACACGGCAGCAGCCTATGGCGCGGGGCATGCCGAGCGGTTGCTCGCACGCGCCTTGAAAAATCACCCCGATGCGATGATTGTCACGAAGATCGGCATTGCAATCGACGAAAAGACCAAGCAGCTGACCGGGGACGAAATCGCACCGGAAACCGTTCTTCCGGCGATTGACCGCTGCCTTGAGCGCTTGCAGCGCGACCGGATCGACCTGCTTTTGCTCCACCAGAACAGTCTGCCCGTCCCACAGGCTGAGGCGATGTTCGATGAAATGGAAAAGGCAGTGGAAGCAGGAAAGGTGCGCGCCTACGGCTGGAGTACCGACTTCGCCGAAAGCTTGTCCGCCTTTGCGTCGCGCCCCGCCTTTGTCGCTGTCGAACATGCAATGAATGTGCTTGTTAGCCCCCCGCGCATCCAGACTGCTGTGAGGGCCAATGCGCTGACCGCCCTAATCCGTTCTCCCCTTGCCATGGGGCTGCTTACAGGGAAATACGGCGCCGATGCGGTAGTGCCATCGCATGATATTCGGGGCACTCCGAATCCAAAGACCGACTATTTCGTTGGAGCAAGATCAAACCCCATCATGCTTGCGCAGCTTGATGCAGTCAGAGACTTGCTTACGACGGGCGGCCGGACATTGACGCAAGGGGCAATCTGTTGGCTTTGGGCCAAGGGCGATATGAACCTCCCGGTACCGGGGGCCCGTACAGTTGAGCAGATTGGGGGACTTGTTGATGCGCTTGCCTTCGGTGCCCTGCCTGATCCTGTCATGGTGCAAATTGAGGCTCTTATCGAAAGAGAACCGAGTGCGACACCAGACAAGGCGCGTTGATGACGAAAAGCCGACGTTGGTGCAATGTCAGCACTGTCCCGCGTAGCTGCCGTCGAACACTGTGTGCTTTGAAACGACTCGGCCCGAGAACCGACCACACATAGACGGTTAAGGGGTTGCATACTGGGCTTGAAAATTTGTTAGCGCTGATCTGACCTCACCAGAAGGATTCGGAGATGCGACGCTTAATGCCCGCCCTGAGACATAGGTAACAGACCGTTCCGGACACATAGGTAACACTTTCCGTTTTTCGGGAGGTGTCGATG